>OKWP01000009.1_pt1 | contig 267105 bp, 248 predicted proteins | sample 1607251 | NCBI WGS metagenome assembly OKWP01 (sample SAMN07501073, study PRJEB24779) | human gut metagenome | isolation source: stool | host: human infant | place: USA: Pittsburgh, PA
TGCTTGACGAATCGAGCCGATTTTGAGGTGTCAACCATGTCTCCGAACACCTGTCAGCCATGTCCCCGGGCTGAACACTGCGCTCGCAATGACGGAAGAGAGATTTGGCATCCACACAGCGATCGTTCGCTGCGCAAGACTGCCAGCCTTGTGTCAGCAGCGGCGAGATCACTCCCCCAACCCATGCGCGACGACCTTGCGCATCACGTTCGGCAGCGCCTCGCCGTCGAGCGTCGCAATCGGCACCCATCGCATGCCGTCGGGCGCGCGGGTGCGGGCCGGCACGGTTGCGGTGTAGACCACGAGCTCCAGCGGGAAATGGGTGAAGACGTGGGTGACGACACCGAGCTTGCGGTGCCAGTGCTTGACGCTGGCCAGCTCTGGCGCTTGTGCCAGCGCGTCGGCATCGTCCTGGCCGGCGAGCCAGTCCGAGCCGGGGACCTCGGTCATGCCGCCGAGCAGGCCCTTGGCGGGGCGCGAGCGCACCAGGAGTTCGTCACCTCTGACGACGACGAAGGCGGCGCCGCGCCGCAGCGTGCCGGTCTTCTTGGCGGCCTTGCGCGGGAACGTGTCCTGGTCGCCGCGCTCGCGCGCGGCGCAATCCTCGTTGAAGGGACAGAGCGAGCAGGCCGGCTTCTTCGGCGTGCAGATGGTGGCGCCGAGGTCCATCAGTGCCTGGGCGCTGTCGCCGGCGCGCGCCGGCCCCAGCAAAGTGGCCGCGAGCGCCTGGATCTGCGGCTTGGCCTGCGGCAGCGCCTCCTCCACCGCGAACAGCCGCGAGACCACGCGCTCGATGTTGCCGTCGACCGGCATGGTCAGCCGATCGAACGCGATCGCGGCGATCGCCGCCGCGGTGTACGGGCCGATGCCGGGCAGCTTGCGCAGCCCCTCCTCGGTGTCCGGGAACGCGCCGCCATGCTCGCGCAGCACGGTGACGGCGCAGGCATGCAGGTTGCGCGCCCGCGAGTAATAGCCAAGGCCGGCCCACATCCGCAGCACGTCGTCGAGCTCGGCGCTGCCGAGCGCGGAGACATCCGGCCAGCGCGCCAAAAACTTCTCGAAATACGGGCCGACCGCTTTCACCGTGGTCTGCTGCAGCATGATCTCGGACAGCCAGACCCGGTACGGGTCGGAGCGCTGCCCGGCCGGCGCGCGCCACGGCAGCCGCCGGCGGTGGCGGTCGTACCAGGCGAGCAGTTGCGCGGGGCGCGCGGTGGAGGCACGATTCTCTGGCTGGCTCTTGCGCTTGGAAGGAAGGGCTGATGACACCATTGGCTTAATCTAGTACGTCAGGAGCCATCGTCGCCCCATTGGACAGCGGTCTGGTCCGCGGCATCCACGGCTTTCTTCGCGCCCGGGTTGACGATCGCACGCGAGAACCCTGTTCATCATGGCAAAGCCCGGCCGCCTCACCGCAAAGCCTCTCTCGCTCATGATGGGCGACGTGCTGTCGGCCGCCTATGCCAAGCAGGGCTTTGCCGCGCGCGAGCTGGTCACGCGCTGGCCGGAGATCGCCGGCCGCGACATTGCCGAGCATGCCCAGCCGTTGAAGATGCAATGGCCGCGCCCGGTCGAGGGCCAGCCGCAGGAACCGGCGACCTTGATCCTGCGCGTCGAGGGGCCGATGGCGCTGGAGATCCAGCATTCGTCGGACGCGATCCTGGAACGGGTCAACCGTTTCTTCGGCTGGCACGCGGTGGGCAAGCTGGCACTGCGCCAGGGCCCGCTGACCCGGCCGCCGGTGAAGCGCCGCCCTGCTCCGCCCGATCCGACGACGGTCTCGAAAGTGGCGCAGACCCTGACGGCGATCGAGGACGATGCGCTGCGCGACGCGCTGGCGCGGCTCGGCGCCGCCATCAAGCGAAATTGACGTTCGCTGTTTGATCCACCCTTGCGGCCCGGCATTGCCTCAGACGGGGTTTCAAGCTAGCGAAAAGCCGAGTTACGAGTGTTTCAGGCGCGAGATGCGCCCATTTCGGAGCAGAAGCCTTGATCATCACCCGCCGCGCCTTCACCGCTGCCCTGTCCCTGACCGGCCTCGCCGCGCTGGCCGGCTTTACCCCGCTGCGGCTGATCTCGGAGGCCCTGGCGCAGAGCGCGGCCGACGTCGCCAAGCCGCAATCGCTGCCCGACATGGCGCTCGGCCCGGCAGACGCCGCGGTGACCATCACCGAATACGCCTCGATGACCTGCCCGCATTGCGCCGCGTTCAACGCCACCGTGTTCCCGAAGCTGAAAGCCGAGTACATCGATACTGGCAAGGTGCGCTACATCTTCCGCGAGTTCCCGCTGGACATCAAGGCCGCCGCCGGCTCGATGCTGACGCGCTGCATCGCCAACGGCGACGCGCAGAAGTATTTTGCCGTCACCGACATGCTGTTCCGTTCTCAGAACGACTGGGTGGTGAAGAACACCACCGAGACCCTGACCCGGATCGGCAAGCAGGCCGGACTCAGCCAGCAGCAGGTGGAAGCCTGCCTGAAGGACCAGGCGCTGCTCGACAAGATCGCCGCCGACCAGAAATACGCGAGCGACATTCTTAGAGTGGATTCGACGCCGACCTTCTTCATCAATGGCGAGAAGATCAAAGGCGAATCCTCGATCGAGGAGTTTCAGAAGCGCATCAACCCGCTTCTCAAGAGCTGATTCGAATCAGCAGGACTCACTGAGTCCTGGAGGACACAGCGCGGCCCCTTCGTGGGGCCGCTTCTGTTTGGCGGGCCCGTTGCCACGAGAAAGCCTTGGAAAAGCAGGGCCGACGGGTTGCCCCGCGGGCCGCCCATCGCCATTGTCCGGCCCCTAGAACGGGCGGCCCCCGGCGACTCAGTCCACATTGACATTGCCTTCCATGGTATTGTCGGGGCTGGGAGATTCGTCTCCCGCCAACAGAGAATCTGTGCATGAAACTCACGCGTCTTCGTCTTCACGGTTTCAAGACGTTCGTCGAACCGACTGATTTCGTGATCGAACCCGGCCTCACCGGCGTCGTCGGTCCGAACGGCTGCGGCAAGTCGAATCTGGTCGAGGCGCTGCGCTGGGCGATGGGCGAGACCTCGCACAAATCTCTGCGCGCGGCTGACATGGACGCGGTGATCTTCTCCGGCTCGAACACCCGTCCGGCGCGCAACCACGCCGAAGTGGTGATGACGATCGACAACAGCGATCGCACCGCGCCGGCCGCCGTCAACGACCGCGACATTCTCGAAATCTCGCGCCGCATCGAGCGCGAGGCCGGCTCGGTCTATCGCATCAACGGCCGCGACGTGCGCGCCCGCGACGTGCAGATCCTGTTCGCCGACGCCGCCACCGGCGCGCGCTCACCGGCGCTGGTCCACCAGGGCAAGATCGGTGAGATCATTCAAGCCAAACCTGAGCAGCGCCGCCGCGTGCTGGAAGACGCCGCCGGCGTCGCCGGCCTGCATGCGCGCCGCCACGAGGCCGAACTGCGGCTGAAGGCGGCCGAGACGAACCTGCTGCGCGTCGAGGACGTCATCGGTCAGCTCTCCGGCCAGATGGAAGGCCTGCGCAAGCAGGCGCGCCAGGCGATCCGCTATCGCGAGGTCGCAGCCAAGGTGCGCAAGGCGGAAGCCACGCTCTATCATCTGCGCTGGATGGGCGCGCATGCCGACCTCAACGACGCCGCGCGGGTGCACGATCTCAGCGTGCGCGAGATGGCGGAGCGGACCCGCGAGCAGGCCGAATCGGCCCGCATCCAGGCCATCCGCTCGTCGCATCTGCCGGCGCTGCGCGAGGCCGAGGCCCGTGCCGCGGCGACGATGCAGCGGCTGAAGAATGCCCGCGACCTACTCGACCGCGAGGAGCTGCGCGCCAAGGAGCGCGCCGGCGAGCTCGACCGCCGCCTGATGCAGCTCACTGCCGACGTCGCGCGCGAGCAGCAGCAGAACCAGGATGCCCAGGTCGCGCTGCAGCGCCTGGAGACCGAAGACGCGGAGCTGAAGGAAGAGATCAAGGCGCGCGTCGAAATGCGTAGCGGCGTCGACGAGCGTGTCGCCGAGGCCGAGGCGCTGCTCGCCGAGACCGAGCGCCAGTTCACCGAGCTGACGACGCAGCTCGCCGATCTCACCGCGCGGCGCAACCAGCTCGAAGCCAACGTCCGCAGCCATCGCGACCGGCTGGCCCGCCTCGACCAGGACATCGCCAATGTCCGCGCCGACGAGGAGCGGCTGGCGCAGGAGACCGCCCATCTCGGCGACCTCGACACGCTCGCGGCCGCGCTCGAAGCGGCCGAAGAGGCCGAGGCGCAGGCCGAGGCCGCGGTGCAGACCAACGAGTCGGCGCAGGCCGCCGCGCGGCAGAAGCTCGAAGCCTCGCGCGCCCCGCTCGCCGAGGCCGAGAAGCGTGCGCAGCGGCTGGAGACCGAGGCGCGCACCATCTCCAAGATGGTCAACAGCGAGACCAAGAATCTGTGGCCGCCGATCATCGACGGCGTCACCGTCGCCAAGGGCTATGAGAAGGCGCTCGGTGCCGTGCTCGGCGACGATCTCGATGCACCCGTCGATGCCTCCGCGCCGATGCACTGGACCGTGGCCGGCGCCGAGGTCACCGATCCCGCGCTGCCCGATGGCGTCGAGCCGCTCGCGGCCTATGTCCAGGCGCCGCCGGAGCTGTCGCGGCGGCTCGCCCAGATCGGCGTCGTGTCGCGCGATCGCGGTGCCCAGCTGGTGTCGCAGCTGCGCACCGGCCAGCGGCTGGTGTCGCCGGAAGGCGACGTCTGGCGCTGGGACGGCTTCATCGCCGCCGCGCATGCGCCGACCGGCGCGGCCCGCCGTCTTGCCGAGCGCGCCCGCCTGATCGACATCGAGGCCGAGCTGGAGCAGGCGCGCATCGATGCGACGAACAAGCGCCAGGCGCTGGAGAGCGCCGAGGCCGAGGTGAAGGCGGCGACATCAGCCGAGAGCGCCGCGCGCGAAGCCTGGCGCGCCGCCCAGCGCGAGGTCAATTCGGCGCGCGAGCGCCACGCCAATGCCGAGCGCGAGATCAACCGCCATTCGGCGCGCAAATCGGCGCTGGTCGAGGCGTCCACTCGCTTGGCCCATGACCGCGCCGAGATCGCCGAGCTGCACCAGAATGCGCTGGAGGCGATTGAGGAGCTGCCGCCGACCACCGAAGCCGATGGCCGGCTGGCGGCCGTGCGCGCCGAGATCGAGGCCAAGCGCCGCGCCGCGGCGCAGGTCCGCGCCGAGGCCCAGGCGCTGGCCCGCGAAGCCGAACTCGCCGACCGCCGCGTCCAGGCGATCATCACCGAGCGCAACGACTGGTTCAACCGCATCCGCGGCGCCGGCTCGCAGATCGCCACCATCGAGGCGCGCATCGCCGAGGTGAAGGAGGAGCGAGCCGAGCTGGAGAATGCGCCGGAGATCTTTGCCGAGAAGCGCAGTGCCCTGATCGACGAGCTCGCCATCGCCGAGGAAGAGCGCCAGGTCGCGGCCGACGCGCTGGCCGAGGCCGAGACCGCGATGGGCGACACCGATCGCGCCGCCAAGGCCTCGCTGGAAGCATTGTCGAAGGCGCGCGAGGCCGCCGCCCGCGCCGAGGAGCGGCTGGAAAGCGCCAAGCGTCGCGTCGCCGATGTCGAGCGCGAGATCCACGACATGCTCGAATGCGAGCCGCAGGCCGTCGCCGCCATGGCCGAGATCGGCCCGGACACCGAGCTGCCGCCGCTGCACGAGATCGAAGAGACCCTGGAGAAGCTGCGGCGCGACCGCGAGCGGCTCGGCGCCGTCAATCTGCGCGCCGAGGAGGAGCTCACCGAGGTCGAGGGCTCGCACACCGCGCTGACCACCGAGCGCGACGACCTCGTCGAGGCCATCAAGCGGCTGCGCCAGGGCATCCAGAGCCTCAACAAGGAGGCGCGCGAGCGGCTGCAGTCCTCGTTCGAGACCGTCAACGATCACTTCAAGCGTCTCTTCACCGAGCTGTTCGGCGGCGGCGAGGCGGCGCTGCACCTGATCGAGAGTGACGACCCGCTCGAGGCCGGCCTCGAGATCATCGCCAAGCCGCCGGGCAAGAAGCCGCAGACGCTGTCGCTGCTGTCGGGCGGCGAGCAGGCGCTGACCGCGATGGCGCTGATCTTCGCGGTGTTCTTGACGAACCCATCGCCGATCTGCGTGCTGGACGAGGTCGACGCGCCGCTCGACGACCACAACGTCGAACGCTTTTGCAACCTGCTGCATGAGATGAAGGGCTCGACCGAGACCCGTTTCATCATCATCACCCACAACCCGATCACCATGGCGCGCATGAACCGGCTGTTCGGCGTCACCATGGCCGAGCGCGGCGTGTCGCAGCTCGTCTCGGTCGCGCTCGACGAGGCCGTGAAGATCCTCGACCAGCAGGTGGCGTGATCCTGTTCTGTCGGTCCGGGTCGCTGCGTCAGCGGCGCCCGGGATGACGCGTGGAGAGGACCGATGATCTCTCCTGATCTGCCGGCGGCGCTGAAGTCCGCTTTGGAAGCCAGGCTGCACGGACAGTCGCGACGCGACGCCGGAGAGCGCGCCGGCCGCATCTCGGCTTCCTATCGCAGCGGTGGCAATTCCGGGACGATCACGAGCGAGGCCGACGCCATCGCTTATGCCACGGTGCGGATGCCGGCGACCTACGCCGCCGTCGCGGCCAGCCTGAATGCCCTGATGCAGGCAAACCCGGATTTCGCTCCGGCGTCGCTGCTCGATGTCGGCGCCGGACCAGGCACCGCGAGCTTCGCGGCGGCGGAAGCGTTCTCCTCGCTGGCATCGTACAGCGCCATGGATTCCAATCCCGCCTTGCGCTCGCTGGCCATGGCGCTCGCGGACGACGCGACGCGCCTCCGCGGTCTCACCTACGCGCTCGGCCCGGCGCGGACGCTGCTGGACCGTGCTGAGCGCGCCGATCTCGTCATCGCCAGCTACATGATCGGTGAGTTGACCGAGGTCGAGCGCGCCGCGACGATCGACGCGTTATGGGCACGAACCAACGGCACGCTCCTGATCGTCGAGCCCGGCACGCCCGCCGGCTATCAGCGCATCATCGCGGCGCGCGACCGCCTGATCGCAACGGGAGCCCATGTCGCGGCCCCCTGCCCGCATGCGGCGGCGTGTCCGTTGATCGCACCGGATTGGTGCCACTTCGTCCAGCGGCTGGCGCGCTCGCGGGCGCATCGCGAGCTGAAAGGCGCGGACGTCCCGTTCGAGGACGAGAAGTTCAGCTTCATCGCCCTGACGCGCCAGCCGGCCTCGCAACGGCCGGGCGCCCGCGTGCTCGCGCAGCCCCTGGTCACCAAGGTCGGTGCGACGGCGAAGCTGTGCCGTGCCGATGGCACCGCGGCCGTCGTCAGCATTCCCCGTCGCGACAAGCCGGCTTTTGCCGCGGCCCGGCGCTGGGACTGGGGCGACGGCGTGACGCCGCCTTAGCCCGAGATCCGCGACCCGACATGGTTAAGATCGCGTGGCGTTGGTCGCTCATTTTGTCGACTTCGCGAAACCCGCGAGAAATCCGCGCTTGCTACGGTGGGCTGTAACGGGCGCTGAAGGCGCTGCTCACAAGGGAACGCGTGTCGATGTTCAGGACGATGACGATCGCTGCAATGCTGCTGGTTTCGGCAGGAACCGCCTTCGCCGGCGGCCATGGCGGTGAGTCCTCGGCACCACCGCCGCCGCCGAAGCAGGAGGGTCCGCCGGCCAAGGCGATCATCGGCAAGAACGGCCCGGTCCTGACCGATCCGAAGGGCATGACGCTCTATTATACTGAGCGCGACAACACCGGAAACAAGTCGACCTGCGACGGCGAATGCGCCCAGAAGCGCCCGCCGCTGATCGCGCCCGACAACGCCGTCGCGAGCGGCGATTTCACCATCATCACCCGCAGCGACGGCAAGAAGATGTGGGCCTATCGCTATCGCCCGCTCTACACCTCGCAGCTCGACAGCGCCCCCGGCGACATCAAGGGCACCGATTCCGCCCAGCAATGGCGCGTCGCCCGCCCTTATTGAGCCGACCGGATCAGGTCCGGAGGACCCCGGAGCGTCGGGCGACCACCGAACGGACGGCCTGGCCCGACCCGGCTTGAACGGTCGCGCACCCTGCTGCGACCAATGCACGCCGGTCCGCCTGAGGACCGACGGCGCCGCCGCTTGGCGGCCGCCTTGCCCTTCCGCCTTCGGAGCCCTTCATGTCCGGCTGGATCATTCTCGGCATCCTTGTCGTTCTCGTGCTGTTCGCTTTCAGCGCCTACAACCGTCTGGTGGCGCTCAGCCAGCGTGTCAGCCAGGCCTTTGCCGACATCGACGTCCAGCTCAAGCAGCGGCACGATTTGATTCCGAACCTGGTCGAGACGGTGAAAGGTTACGCCTCGCATGAGCGGGGAACCCTGGACGAGGTGATCAAGGCCCGGAATGCGGCCATCTCGGCGCAAGGCCCGGCCCAGGTCTCTGCCGCCGAAGGCCAGCTGTCCGGCGCTCTCGGCCGCCTGATTGCGCTCTCGGAGGCGTATCCGGACCTCAAGGCCAATGCCAATTTCCAGCAGCTCGCCGGCGAGCTGTCCGACATCGAGAACAAGATCGCCGCCAGCCGCCGGTTCTTCAACAATGCGGTGTCGGAATATAATACCGGGATCCAGCAGATGCCGGCGGCGCTGTTCGCCGGCACCTTCGGCTTCACCCGCAAGGAATTCTTCGACCTCGGCGCCAGCCGGACGGAGCTCGAAGCCGCGCCGAGCGTGAAGTTCTGAGCCAGCGCCTTCGCGCCTGAAAGGCCGATGTCATGGCTGCCTACGGTCTCTACACCCATATCGCATCGAACAAGACCCGTTCGGTGCTGCTGCTCGGCGGCCTTTTCCTGCTGATCTATGTGCTGGTGTTCGCCGGCGCGCTGATCGCGGAGGTGATGATCAACGGCAATGGCAGCGTCGCCGATTACATGAACGCCGCCACGCGCGACCTGGTCAAGGCGCTGCCCTGGGCCACGCTCGGTGCGGCCGCCTGGATCGTGATCGCCTATTTCTTCCATCAGAAGATGATCGATGCAGTGACGGGGGGCCACGCCGTGACCCGCCAGGAGCAGCCGCGGTTGTACAATCTGCTCGAAAATCTCTGCATCTCGCGCGGCATCACCATGCCGCAGCTGAAGATCATGGACAGCCCGGCGCTGAACGCCTTCGCCACCGGCCTGAACCCACGGCAATATGCGGTCACGGTCACGACCGGCCTGCTGGCGGCGTTGGACGACCAGGAGATCGAGGCGGTGCTGGGTCACGAGCTGACCCATATCCGCAACGGCGACGTTCAGCTGATGGTAGTGGCGGTGATCATCGCCGGCGTGGTCGGTTTCTTCGGCGAATTGTTCTTCCGCCTGTTCACCAATATGAGCTGGGGCGGCGGCTGGGGCCGCTCCTCCTCGTCCTCCTCCTCGTCATCGTCCGATTCCGATCGCAAGGGCTCCGGCGGGGGGGCGATCATCGTGGTGATCGTAGCCGTCGTCTTGATCGTGCTGGCCTGGCTGCTGTCCCAGGTCGTCAAGCTGGCCCTGTCGCGTACCCGCGAATATCTCGCCGACGCCGGCGCGGTCGAGCTCACCAAGAACCCCGACGCCATGATCAACGCACTGCGCAAGATCGAAGGCCGCGGCGAGCTGCCCGGCGCAACCTCCGCGGTCATGGAATTGTGCGTCGACAATCCCCGCGAGGGGTTTTCCGATCTGTTCGCCACGCACCCTTCGGTCGATGCCCGGGTCCAGGCGCTGATCAAATTCGCCGGCGGCCATGATCCGGGCCCGCTGGCGCTGCCGTCCGAGGCCGCCGAGGGGGACGCTGCCCCGACGGACGAGAATGCTCCGCCTCCGCTGCCCCCATCAGGCCCCTGGAGCGATGCGGGCCAATCGAACGCCTCTCCCGCGCCAGCAGACGCCCCTCAGGGTCCCTGGACCACGCCGGCCTCCGGCCCCTGGGGCAGACATTGACCCGGCGGACCGAGGCAGGGTTCGCGCACTGATCGCGCACAGCGTGCGGCTGTTCTGCCACTCCCTCTCAAGTGTGTCCGAGCCGGAGCGCGATTTCGGCCGGAATGCTTCCGATTACGTCGGTCTGTTGCAGCAAAAGCGCAAAATTCGCCGCTCCCGTGCTGCAATGAATTTGAATTCTTCAGCGTTTCTGCCATGTTCGCGCCCAAAGCAGAATGCAATGCGCCGGCCCGCTGGCCGGCCTCAAGGCTGAAGGACTTTCCATGGCGAAACCGGCAGTGGTTGTGGTGGGCGCGGACAAGGGTGGGGTCGGCAAGACCACGGTGTCGCGGACGTTGCTCGATTATTTCAGCGCCAACAACGTGCCCACCCGGGCGTTCGACACCGAGCATCCGCGCGGCACCCTGAAGCGCTTCCACCCGGAAATCACCGAGATCGTCGACATGAATTCGACGCCGGACCAGATGAAGATTTTCGACACGCTGAGCGCGGTGGCGCCCTCGGTGACCGTGATCGACGTCCGCGCCGGCCTGATGTCGCCGACGCTCGCGGCGCTGCGCGATATCGGCTTTCTCGACGCTGCCCGCTCCGGCCAGATCACCTTCGCGGTGTTCCACATCCTGGGCTCGTCGATCGCCTCGCTGGACGAAATCGCCGAGACGGCGAGCTACATGATCGGCGCGAAATATTTCCTGGTGAAGAACTTCATCAACAACACCAGCTTCTTCGAGTGGGACCAGTCGACCTACAATTCCTACTTCCACCGCATCAAGGACGCGACCGAGTTGACCATTCCCAAGCTCAACGAGATGGCATTCGAGCAGGTCGAGGTCGCCTCGGTGCCGTTCCTCAAATTCGTCGCCAACAAGGGCCCCCGTGACGAGGCCGCCAACTACTCCTTCGTGCTGCGCGGCTATGTCCGGCATTGGCTCGCCAACGTCTGGAGCGAGTACGATCGCATCAAGCTGACCGACATCGTCGGATCGACGAAGGCGGCGACGCCGCGGCCGGCCGGGGAAAAATAGCGTTTCCGTGAATGATGGGACTTTATCGCAAGCGCATTTGACCTGATATAGGTCTGATGCCCGCGACGCCCGTCTACATCGTCTGCTCGCCCCGGCCGCAGTCCGGGAAGACGCTGCTCGCGCGGGTGCTGAGCGAGTTCCTGCTGCTCAAGGACGGGCAGGTTCTCGCCTTCGACGTCACGCTGCGCGAGCCGTCGCTGCTCGACTTTCTGCCCCAGGTCACCGAAACCGCGACGATCGAGGACACCTACGGCAAGATCCAGCTGATGGATCGCGTGATCCTCAACGATGGCATCGCCAAGGTGATCGACCTCGGCTACTACTCGTTCGAAGAGTTCTTCAAAATGTCCGAGGAGATCGGCTTTTTGAAGGAGGCCGCGCGACGGGGCGTGGTCCCGGTCGTGCTGTACTGCGCCGAGGGCGACCGGGTCTCGATGCGCGCCTATGACGCCCTCCGGCGCCAGATCCCGCGGCCCCAGCTCATCGTGGTCGAGAACGACCATGTGCTGCGCGAGGACCTTCCGGACCTGTACAGCCGCGGCAAGCATCTGCGCATCGGCGCGCTGCCCGCCTTCCTGCGGACCTATATCGAGCGCTTCTCGTTCTCCTTCACCGGCTATCTGCGCCAGGAGAAGGATCCCTCCACCGAGCTCTACCAATGGATCCGGCGCAATTACTATGCGTTGCGCGAGATCGAGATGGAGGTCCTGATGCAGCGGTCCTGAGGCCGGCTGTCCTCAATGGCCCTCGAATGCGATCAGCGCACGCACGGGAACGTCGAGCGCGCGCAACTTGGCCGCGCCGCCCAGATCCGGCAGGTCGATGATGAAGCAGGCCGCCACCACGGTGGCGCCGATCTGCCGCAGCAGCTTCACCGCGCCCTCCGCCGTGCCGCCGGTGGCGATGAGGTCGTCGACCAGGATCACCCGCTCGCCGGGCTGCACCGCGTCGACATGCATCTCCATCTCGTCGGTGCCGTATTCCAGCGCATAGGACATGCTGACCGTCTTGTGCGGCAGCTTGCCCTTCTTGCGGATCGGCACGAATCCGGCCGAGAGCTGATGCGCCACCGCACCGCCGAGGATGAAGCCGCGCGCCTCGATGCCCGCGACCTTGTCGATTTTCGACCCGGCCCAGGGATGCACCAGTTCGTCGACCGCGCGGCGGAATGCGCGCGCATCCGCCAGCAGCGTTGTGATGTCCCGGAACAGGATGCCGGGCTTGGGATAGTCCGGAATGGTGCGGACCGTGTTCTTGATGTCCAGATCGAACGTCATCGCGCTCTCGTTGCCTTGTTTGGCCGTGACCGCGAGGAATTCGTCATTGCGAGCGAAGCGAAGCAATCCAGGGGCGAGAAAACAAGTCTGGATCGCTTCGTCGCTCACGCTCCTCACGATGACGGTGACCACGTTTCATCCCGGCTGATTGAGCCGGAACGCATTCTCCACGATCCTCAACCCCACGGCATCGCCGAGCGACATCAGCGATTCCGGGTGGAACTGCACGCCCCCGACCGGCAGCGTCTTGTGCTCGATCGCCATCGCGACGCCATCCTCGGTCGCCGCCGTGACGGTCAAGACCTCGGGCATGCTGTCGCGCTCGACGAACAAGGAATGGTAGCGGCCGATGACGATCTCGTTCGGCAGTCCCTGCATCAGCCGGCCGCCGCGCACCTGGACGCGCGAGGGCCTGCCATGCGCCGGCTGGGCCAACTGGCCGAGCTGGCCGCCAAAATACTCGCCCATCGCCTGCACGCCCAGACATACGCCGAAAATCGGCAGCTTCCTGGCGAGCGCGGCATCGATCGTCGTCGAGATCTTGAAATCCTCCGGACGACCCGGGCCCGGCGACAGCACGATCAGATCCCAGCTGCGCTCGGCCAGCATCTTCAAGGCATGGACGTAACGCACCACGGTGACGTTGGCGCCGACCTGGCGGAAATAATCGGCCAGCATGTGCACGAAGGAATCGTCGTGGTCGATCAGCAGCACGTTCTTGCCGGAGCCGGTCGCATCCGGCGCGGTCGAGGACAGCGGCTTCGGCGGATCGCCGCGCAGCGCCTGGAACAACGCCGCCGCCTTGACCTGGCACTCGCGATCCTCCGCCGCGGGATCGGAATCGAACAGGCAGGTGGCGCCGACGCGGACCTCGGCGAGCCCATCCTTCATGCGGATGGTACGGATGGTCAGGCCGGTGTTGATCGAGCCGTCGAAATTCACCGCGCCGATGGCGCCGGCATACCAGCGCCGCGGCGAGCGCTCATTGTCCTCGACGAACTGCATGGCCCACAACTTCGGCGCGCCGGTCACCGTCACCGCCCAGGCGTGCGTCAGGAACGCGTCGAGCGCGTCGAAGCCCGGCCGCAGCATGCCCTCGACGTGATCCACCGTGTGGAACAGCTTCGAATAGGTCTCGATCTGCCGGCGCGCCAGCACCTTGATGGTGCCGGGCACGCAGATGCGCGCTTTGTCGTTGCGGTCGACATCGGTGCACATGTTGAGCTCGAACTCGTCCTTCTCCGAGTTCAGGAGCTGGCGGATCTGCTCGGCGTCGCCGATGGCGTCGCGGCCGCGGGCGATGGTGCCGGAGATCGGGCAGGTCTCGACGCGGCGGCCGTCTGAGCGCACGAACATCTCCGGCGAGGCCGAGACGAGGAATTCGCCGTCGCCGAGATTCATCAGCGCGCCATAGGGCGACGGGTTGATGCGGCACAGCCGCTGGAACACTTCCGCCGGCGAGCGCTCGCAGGGTTCGGCGAACAGCTGGCCGGGCACCGCCTCGAACAGGTCGCCGCGGGCGAACGCCGCGCGCGCCTTCTCCACCGTGGCCTGATACTCGCCGGGGGCGTGATCGGCAAAACCCTGGCGCGGCTCCTTCAGATAGAGACTGGCATCGGTGTCGCGTGGCAGGCCCGCCGTGGACTGGCCATTCCAGGCAAAATCGTAGGACAGAACGACGCCGCGGCCGGTGGCGCGATCATAGGCCAGCAGGCGATCCGGCACATACAGCACGATGTCGCGCTGGTCCTTCTCGCGCGGCCGTTTCTGGACGAGATCTTCGATCTGGAACACGAGGTCGTAGGCGAAGGCGCCGAACAAACCGAGCAGCGGATCGTCATTGGCGGACAGCGTCGCGATCATGGCCCGCACCAGCGACATCACGCTGGCGCGCCTTGTGCGCTGGTCCTCCTCGACCGGGGCCGGGCCCCGGACGATGTGGCCGGCGAGCCGCGCGGGCGAAGCCGCGGTGATGACCACGCAGGGCTCGCGCAGGGTATCCTTGAGGAAGGCGACCAGGACCTCGCCGCGGCGGTTCAGCGCCTGCAGGGTGAAATCGGTCCCCCTGGTCTCCAGCACCAACGGCGGATCGGCGAAACCAAGATCGAAACTCTCATAGCGGCCGGGCACGGTGGTGCCGGAGGACAGCACCACGCCGCGGCGGCGGTCGAGCAGGTCGATCAGATCGTCGAGCCGGCTGGCGCCGCCGGAAAACTGCTCGACGGCGCGCGTGATCGCGAGCCCGCCAGAGGTGCGGTAGTCACTGCGGGCCGGAAGGGCGAAAACGGTCCTGTTCATGGGTCCTCTCGGGGCTTCTCTTACGAAACTTGCCGAGGAAACGCCACACAGGACCAACCAGAAGCCGCCGCTGCGTGGCGGCCCCTCTGCGATCGAATGTCAGACAAATCGCACCGGCCACCTTTTACAAGGTGCGCCACCAGAGACGGGCTGGGCGGACAAGGGTGCTCATACGGCGGAAATGACCACGCGAGACGCCTGCGGTCAAGGGCGGCGGGGCCACAGTCCGGGCTGGCTCCAGTGGCAAACCTTGCACGGGCATTGCTCCGCCTCGACCTCCGAGCACCGCGAGGGCCGGCCCGACTGCAACCCTCCCCTGGAGGGGGAGGGTGGACAGCATGCCCGCATGTCGCACAGGTGCCACAGCCGGGACTGGCGGCAGCGCGCGCCAATTGTTGCAGCTCGTCCCTTCGGCTTTCCAGCAGCGCGCGAAGCGCCGCTCCGCGGCCCATCCGCCGTGGGCGGCTAGGCCGTAGCCCTGGCGGCCAAGGCCTGCGCCTCTGCCGCGGCGCGGGCCATGCTGGACGACATCTCGTTCGTCACCGTGCTCTGCTCCTCGACCGCGGCCGCGGTCGAGGTGACGTATTCGCTGACATTGGTGATCGCCTGCTTGATGGAGCCGAGCGCCGTCACGACGTCTCCGGAGATGCCGTTGAGGTTCTCAATTTCCTGGGCGATCTTGTCGGTCGCCTGCTTGGCCTGGTTGGCGAGGCTCTTGACCTCGGATGCGACCACGGCGAACCCCCGTCCGGCTTCGCCGGCGCGCGCGGATTCGATGGTGGCATTCAGTGCGAGCAAATTGATCTGCCCGGTGATGTTGTTGATCATCTCGACGATGCCGCTCATGGCCTGGGCTGCGTCCGACAGGCGCTGGGCCTGACCGTCTGCGGCAGTCACCTGCCCCACGGCCCCGATCGCCGTCTCGCGCGACTTGGTCATCGCTTCGGAAATCTCGCGTACCGACGCGTTCAGCTCCTCCGAGCCCGCGGCAACGGATTCCATCATCGCGCGAACGCGCTCGTTGCCGATCCTGATCAGCACCTGGCGGGTGACGTCGGTGGCATATTTCACCACCTTGAACGGCTTGCCGTTGAGGTCGAGGATCGGATTATAGGACGCCTGGATATAGACCTCCTTGCCGCCCTTCCCAATTCGCTTGTATTCGGCCGCCTGATATTGCCCTCGATTGAGAGCCGCCCAGAACTCGCGATAGGCGGCGCTGTCGCGCTCCGCTGCCTCGACGAACATGCTGTGCTGCTTGCCGCTGATTTCGGCCAAGGTGTAGCCAAGCGCGCGTAGAAAATTGTCGTTCGCCGTGATGATCGTGCCATCCATGTTGAATTCGATTACGGCTTGCGACTTGCCGATGGCGTCGATCTGGCCGGCCAGATCTGCGTTCTTCAGCTTCTGCGCGGTCACGTCCGTTGCAAATTTGACGACGCCGAACGGTTTGCCGGTTGTATCGAGGACGGGATTGTAAGTGGCGAGAATCCAGACCTCCTTGCCGCCCTTGCCAATGCGCTTGTACTCGCCGCTCTGATATTCGCCGCGATTGAGAGCCGCCCAGAACGCGCGATACGCCGCGCTGTCGCGTTGCGATGCCTCGATGAACATGCTGTGGTGCCGACCCTGCATCTCATCGAGCCGATAGCCCAGCACGTCGCAGAAATTCTGGTTGGCCGTCACGATCGTCCCGTCGAGCGTGAACTCGATCACCGCCTGGGCGCGATTGATCGCGGCGATCTTGGACGAGTCCGCCATGCTGCGTAGCTTCTTCGCCGTGATGTCGGTCGAGAATTTCACCACCTTGATCGGCTTCTTGCTGCCGTCGAGAATGGGATTGTAGGACGCCTCGATCCAGACCTCACGTCCCCCCTTGGCGATCCGCTTGAACTCACCGGCCTGGAATTCGCCGGAGTTAAGAGACGCCCAGAACTCACGATAGGCGGCGTTGTCCCGTTCGTCCGGCGCGACGAACATGCTATGATGTTTGCCTTGGATCTCCTCGAGCCGATATCCAAGCGTATCGAGGAAGTTCTGGTTCGCGGTGATGATGCTGCCGTCCATGTTGAATTCGATCATCGCCTGGGAGCGGCTGATCGCATCGATCATCGCCTGCGCGTCACCCTTCGTCGTCCTGCGGCCGAACATTGTCTTCACTCCGTCCTCCGGCGCAGCCACCGCGGCTGCGATATCCGGACTTGCAAAGCTCTGGGATCATGGATGCCACCACAGCGTGCCTCCACCTCAGAACAGCCGGAACCTATTTGATTCAATTTATAGAAGTATTTGTCCGATCGCCGACAGAATGGCCGATTTCTGCCAGCGCCATTAACTTCACTGACACATTCGCATCGCGCGCACCGCCGGTTGTGCACGCGGACGGTACAAACATCCGGCGCGGCCGGCCGCCAGCGTTGCACGCAGTCGTGTAGCTGCCGGATCCTCCGTGTACGAAGCGGTCCGTGAAACTACGGATGGAAGCCCGATCTTCTGCTGACCTTGCGTCACGCTGGCTCGTTGACGAGGAACAAGAACGACCGGATTATGCACGGCGATGTGCTTACGCAGCGTCGCCGATTCGCACCGGCCTTGATGGCGGCGCCCGTGAAGGAAGCAAACTGGGCGGGGGCCGATTGCGCGACATCTCCTATCTCGATCGTTATCCGTTGTTTCGATCGCAAGACCGCGAATTCGCGCGCGATCGTATGATGGCCATCTACGGCGTCGATCGCTTCGACATTCACGATGACGAGTTCGGCATTGCGGCCAACCTCGCGTCCCTGAGCGCCACAGGGCTGGCGTTCTGCGCCTATGACGGCGCCGCGTCGGTGTCATTTCCGGAATCGACGATCATCAGGCAGTTCTTTTCGATCCGGGGGACAGCGTCCTATCGGACAGCTGCATCAAGCCACCCGATTGCCGCGTGGAGTCCGATCGTCTCCGGTCGTTCGAGGCTGGACCTTAAGTTTCCCGCGGGATACCGCCAGCTGGTGCTGAGGGTCGAGACCGCTCCCCTGCAAGGCCTGTTGAAAGCCATCCTTGGCGATGGCAGCGATCGAGACTTGGTTTTCGAGGAGGACAGTCCGGATCCGGCTGTCATGGCCTTCGTTCGCCAGGACGTTTTCAAGGCTGCCGACGAGTTGCAGAAGTTCGGGCAGAACTACTCCCCCCTCGCGATCGCAGAGCTCGAGCGCAGCTTGATGACCCGGCTGCTCCTGGCCCATCGACACAGCTTCAGCGATCGGCTGCACATCGTCCCGCGGCGCCTCAACCGCAGCATTGTCGATCTCGTCGAGTCGTATATCGAGGCTCATTGGAACGAGCCGCTCGACATGGAGAAGATCGCCCGCATCACCAGTGTCAGCGCCAGATCGATCTTTCGGGAGTTTTCGGAAACCGGACGTGGATCACCCGGCCAGTTCGCCAAGCGCGTGCGACTGCGGCGCGCGTCGGAACTTCTCGGAAAGCCCGATGCAAGAACGAGCGTCGTATCAGTCGCCTTCAAATGCGGCTTTGGCAATCTGGGTCGGTTTGCCTCGGATTATCGCCGGGAGATGGGGGAGTTGCCGTCTGAGACCCTGCGAAAAGCACGGCAGAGGCTTGGACATCCGGCCGCGGATCGTCCCGATGCAGACTCCACGCGGCTCTCATGAGCGGGGCGGACTCCATCGCTGCGATCTGTTCGCGCGCTACGCCTGCTCTGTCGGCCTCACCATCCCGAGTTCAGCAAACTTCAGCTCCGTCGCGATGACCGCATTCTCGTACACTTCGCCACGCTCGACAAAGTAGTTGAAATAGCCGGCCGGCGTTTCCGGCTGGATCTCGACCAGATCAACGCGCCTGTATTTGGGATCGGTGATGACGCCCGCCGCGATCAGGTCGTTGATGCGCTTGAGCGCATCGACCTCCGCCTTGTAGCCGACCGAGAACCACATCTCGGTGGTCCAGTCCTGCACCTCGAACCAGTTCTGCGGCGTCTCGCCCCGCCAGCCATTGGCGAGCGGACGCACGGCGAAAACGCGATCGAAGCCGTGCAGTTCGGAGATGATGCTGGCGCGGTGATAGGCGCCATCCATCTGTCCCTGGGGCAGCCTGGTGAAGCCGTACAGCGACAGCCACAGCGCGGCCTTGATCGCCTCCGGCGTGATCGGATGGAGGGCGCGTTCGGCCGCGACATCGGAGGCGTAGCGCAGGTCACGCTTGGCCGCGGACTGCCGCGCCTGCGCCGCGTGGGTGTTGGCAATCGACTTCTCGGAGGGCAGCAGCGCGCGCGCGGCGTCGTTGCCGTAGAGGAGTCCGGTGCCGGACTCGGGATCGTAGGTGTTGAATACGACACCGATCGACGTCCCGTTCAAGGTCGCGGCGGCCTGCGCGAAGTCGGCCTCGCTGCGCACCGGGACATATTGCTGCGCCGGCAGCAGCCGGTCGGCGAGGACGTTGAACGGGCCGTCGCGCCAGTCCGGCCAGGCCACAAAACGCGCCAGCGCCTCGGCATAGGCCGGACGGAACACACCGGGATAGCCGAACATCAAGGTGCGCAGCTGCGACGTCTGATCGCGGAGGCGATCCGCGGAGATCAGCTGCTGGCGCAGATCGAGGCCCTGCAGCCAGGCCGACAGCACCAGGATCTGGCCCGAGGTCGCCGTGACCAGATCCGGCGCGACGCCCCAGGCCCGGGCGGTGTCGAGGAAGCCGGCGCCATGGGCGTTCAGGCCGCCCAGCCCGGCGAGCGCAAAGGCCACACGCACGTCTCTCTCCGTCAGCAGAAGGACAGAAACTACTACCTCAGATTGTTTCGGCTACGCAACGGAGACGACGCGATTGCGCTCATTGAACGAACGAGCCCCATTCCGGGCGACCATGATCGGCGCTCAGCCGGCGTCGAATCAATGGTGATTCGCGGGCATAGGGCCGTGTCCGACGGCGCGGAAGCTGCAGCCAAGGGGTGTGACGAACCTCACAACCTCATGTTGCGCGCGTGCAGTGAGCATTAATTACCCACTCTTGGTTGCCGTGACCCGAAAAAGTTACATAACTTGACCCGGCCCGGGGGCAGCACCGTTGTTTCCCTGCAATAGTATGGCAATGATTGGTTAACCATATTGAATTACCTTGGTTAACATGGCCCGCGGCAAACAGCCTTCAGTGTCGCATGCGCTCCCGAAGCAGCAGACGCTGCTCGATTGCTTCCTCGAAGCGCAGGCGAAGCGGACGAAGCGTCGGCGGCGCTCCGTCGACGGGCCGACCATCGCTGACCCGCTCGATCCGGCCGACACCGCGCCGGCGGCCGACGAGGCCGAGCCGTCGTCGACCGAGATCTAGACCGCCCGCGCGGTCTGAGCCGCGCGGCGCGATCGTTTCCGATGGGCGGGGCCCACCGCGTTCAGCTTACTTACCCGAGATGCTTGTGGAAGAACGCCGTGGCGCGGCCCCAGGCAAGCTCGGCGGCGGCGCGATCATGCACCGTCATGCGCTGCTCGTTCACGAAGGCATGCTCCGCATCGTAGCGGTAGAGCTCGAGCGACTTGCCGGCCGCCTTCATCGCCGCCTCGAAGCCATCGACCAGCGCCGGCGTGCACCAATCGTCCTTGTTGGCGAAATGCGCCTGCAGCGGGATCTTGACGTCGGCGGGCTTGGCCGCCTGCTCCGGCGGAATGCCGTAGAACACGACGCCGGCCGTGAGCTCATCGATCCTGGTCGCACCGATGATCGTCACCGCGCCGCCGAGGCAGAAGCCGGTCAGGCCGACCTTGGCGCCGTTGCGGGCCAGATATTGCGCCGCGCCGCGCACGGTCTGCGTGGTCGCATCCATGAAATCGAGCGAGTTCATCTCGCGCCCGGCCGCGTCCGTGTCGTGATACGGCACCACCGTGCCCTTGTAGAGATCGGGCGCCAGCGCGTTGAAGCCGGCCAGCGCAAAGCGGTCGCACATCCCCTTGATCTGGTCCTGCAGGCCCCACCATTCCTGGATGACGACGACGCCCGGCGCATCGGCCTGCGCGGCCTTGGCCAGATAGCCCTTGGCCTCCTGCCCGTCGGGGCGCTTGAAGCTGATCAGTGTGCCCATGTGATCCTCCGCATTTTCTGTTGGGGTGTTGGGGATGCGGTTTACCGCAAATATGTGTCGCGCGCGACTGCAGCCGATCGGCTTCGCCGGAACGTGAGCATGTCGAGAGCCGGATAAGTGCGGCGACATCCGGGGCGCGACATCGGCACGCTACGCCGGCATCGCGCGCGGGGCGAACAGGATGACGGCCATGCCGATCAGGCAGATGACCGCACCGGTGACGTCCCAGCCATCGGGGCGATGGCCCTCGACCAGCCAGCCCCACAGCAGCGCCGCGGTGATGTAGATGCCGCCATAGGCGGCATAGGCGCGGCCGGCGAGCGGGCTCTCGGCGATGGTGAGCAGCGCGGCGAAGCCGGCGAGCGCGGCCATTCCGGGCAGCAGCCACAGCACCGACTGGCCGAGCCGCAACCACGCCCAGAACGCAAAGCAGCCGACGATCTCGAGCACTGCCGCACCTGCAAAGGCCAGCCATGATGTCATGCGTCCCTCCTCTGCCAGATCGCGCAATTGGCGGCGACGAGCCGACTGCCAAAACAAAAAAGCCCCCAGCTGGGGGCTTTTTCGATCTCATGCCGTGATGGCCGTGCGTCTCTAGTGCGCGGCGGCCCAGACGCGCTTCTTGGTGAAGTACATCAGACCGGCGAAGATGATCAGGAACACAAACACCTGATAGCCAAGCCGCTTGCGGGCTTCCATGTGCGGCTCCGCGGTCCACATCAGGAAGGTCGCCACGTCGTGGGCATATTGCTTCACGGTGGCCGGCGAGCCGTCATCGAAGGTCACCTGACCGTCCGACAACGGCGGCGGCATCTTGATGGCATGGCCGGGGAAGTACTTGTTGTAGTACGAACCTTCCGGGATGGTGACGCCGTGCGGCGGGGTCTCTTCATAACCCTGCAGCAGCGCGTTGACATAGTTCGGGCCCTGCTCCTGGAACTGGGTGAAGAAGTCGATCAGGAACCAGGGAAAGCCGCGCTTGTAGGAACGGGCCTTGGCGATCAGCGACAGGTCCGGCGGAGCCGCGCCGCCATTGGCCGCACGCGCCGCCTGCTCGTTCGGGAACGGCGACGGGAAATAGTCCGCCGGACGGCCCGGACGCTCGAACATGTCGCCGGCGTCGTTCGGACCGTCCTTGATCTTGTACTCGGCCGCGAAGGCCGCCGCCTGCGCCGGCGTGTAGCCGGGGCCGCCGGGCTCCGACAGATTGCGGAACGCGATATATTGCAGCGAGTGGCAGTTCGAGCAGACTTCCTTGTAGACCTTGAGACCTCGCTGCACGGCGCCGCGATCGAAGGTGCCGAACGGACCGGCAAACGACCACTTCGCCGACGGCGGGTTCTCCTGGCCTTCGCTGGCGCGGGCGTCGCCGGTGCTTCCGGCGAGCAGCGACAATGCGGCAACAAGCCCAACCACCGCCGTGGCCACAGCCTTGCGGCCTGACTTCGCCAGCACGTCGTCGGCGATCGAGTTCGGCAACGGCCGCGGCCGCTCGATCCGGGCGAGCAGCGGCAGCACGATCAGGAAGTAGGCGAAGTACAGCACCGTCAGGATGCGGCCGAGCACGACATAGACGCCCTCCGGCGGCTGCGCGCCGAGATAGCCGAGGCCGATGCAGACGACGAAGAAGATCCAGAAGAACTGCTTGCCGAGCGGACGGTACTTGTTCGAACGGGTCTTGGCCGAGTCCAGCCAGGGCAGGAACACCAGCACGATGATCGCGGAGAACATCGCCACCACGCCGGCGAGCTTGTTCGGGATCGAGCGCAGGATCGCGTAGAACGGCAGGTAGTACCATTCGGGCACGATGTGCGCCGGCGTCACCGCCGGGTTCGCCGGGATGTAGTTGTCGGCCTCGCCGAGATAGTTCGGCATGTAGAAGATGAACCAGGAATAGAAGATCAGGAAGCAGGTGACGCCGAAGAAGTCCTTGATCGTCGCATAGGGCGTGAACGGCACCATGTCCTTTTCGGTCTTGGGCTCGACGCCGGCCGGGTTGTTCTGGCCGGCGACGTGCAGGGCCCAGACGTGCAGCACGACCACGCCGGCGATCAGGAACGGCAGCAGGTAATGCAGCGCGAAGAAGCGGTTCAGGGTCGGGTTGCCGACCGAATAACCGCCCCACAGCAGGGTCACGATGCTCTCACCGAAATAGGGTACGGCCGAGAACAGATTGGTGATGACGGTGGCGCCCCAGAAGCTCATCTGGCCCCACGGCAGCACGTAGCCCATGAAGCCGGTCGCCATCATCAACAGGTAGATGATGACGCCGAGGATCCAGAGCACCTCGCGCGGCGCCTTATACGACCCGTAATAGAGGCCGCGGAACATATGGATATAGACGGCGAGGAAGAACATGGATGCGCCGCAGGCATGCATGTTGCGGATCAGCCAGCCGTAGTTCACGTCGCGGACGATCAGCTCGACCGATTTGAAGGCCAGATCGGCGTGCGGCGTGTAATGCATCGCCAGGATGACGCCGGTGATGATCTGCACGCCCAGCATCATCGACAGGATCGCGCCGAACGTCCACCAGTAGTTCAGGTTCCGCGGTGTCGGATAGGCAACGAAGGACGAGTGGACCAGGCCGATGATGGGGAGTCGCTGCTCGAGCCACTTCAAGGCGGGATGGCTCGGCTGATAGTTCGAAGGTCCACTCATGATGCGTTCCTGAAAGAATTATCTTGCACGATCGAGCTTGAGCTTGCGGACGTAACGTCCGCTCAGCCGATCTGGATCTTGGTGTCGGAAACGAACTGATAGGGCGGGACAGGCAGGTTGAGCGGCGCCGGTCCCTGGCGGACGCGCCCGGAGGCGTCGTATTGCGAGCCGTGGCAGGGGCAGAAGAAGCCGTCGTAATTGCCTTCATGGGCGATCGGGATGCAGCCGAGATGCGTGCAGATGCCGATCACGACGAGCCACTGCTCATGGCCGTCCTTGGTGCGGGACTGGTCGGTCGCCGGATCGATCAGGCTCGAGACCGGAACCTTGCGGACCTCCTCGACCTGCTTCTTGGTGCGGTGGGAGATGTAGATCGGCTTGCCGCGCCAGAACACCTTGATGTCCTGTCCTTCGGCGATCGGCGAAAGATCGACCTCGATCGGCGCACCGGCGGCGATGGTCGAGGCATCGGGATTCATCTGAGAGATGAAGGGCCACAGGGTGGCCACGCCACCGACCGCCGCGGCTGCGCCCGTGGCGACGTAAAGAAAATCCCGGCGTGTCGGATGATCCGCAGTAGACGCTGTCACGATTCCAACCCTTTCTTCGTTGCAGCCGGTGGAACCGCCCCGCTCGACGTTGGAATGCACGTGATCGGGAGATGCCTGCCGGCGCCCGCGTCCCCCGCGGCGGCAGAAAACAGCTCATGCCACCGCCCCTGGTGGGGAACAAGCCGTCCAGAATCGTTCTATTGGCACCCTTGCGATACGAGCGCAAGCCCGCTATCGGCCCCGCAGCACGCCATGCACCAATTCCCGCTCACCAAGCGGATGTTCCGCCCAATTCTTAAGACCAATTCGCATGCAGATCGCGCTCTATCAGCCCGACATTCCGCAAAACACCGGAACGATTCTGCGCCTGTGCGCCTGCCTCGGGCTCGCGGCCCACATCATCGAGCCGGCCGGCTTCGCCGTCTCGGACCGGCAGTTTCGCCGCGCCGGCATGGACTATCTCGATCATCTCGCGTGGCGGAGGCACGATTCCTGGAGCGCCTTCGAGGACTGGCGGGCCGCGCAGGGCCACCGGCTGCTGCTGTTCACGACCAAGGCGGCAACCTCCTACCTGGATTTCAGCTACAAGGCGGACGACATCCTGCTGCTCGGGCGCGAGAGCGCCGGCGTGCCCGACACGGTGGCGGAGGTCGCCGACGCGCGGCTGCGCATTCCGCTGAGGCCCGGCCTGCGCTCGCTCAACGTCGCCATGGCCGCCGCGATGGCCGCGGGCGAAGCACTGCGCCAGGTTGGACATTTCGTCCAATTGCAATCTGAGGGGGCGTGAGCGTGAGCTACGCGGTGAAGGAAATATTCATGACCCTGCAGGGCGAAGGCGCCCAGGCGGGGCGTGCTGCCGTGTTCTGCCGCTTCGCCGGCTGCAACCTGTGGAGCGGACGCGAGGCCGATCGCGCAACCGCGACGTGCCGGTTCTGCGACACCGATTTCGTCGGTACCGACGGAACGTTCGGCGGGCGTTACGACGATGCCGCTGCACTTGCCGCCGCCATCGCCGGGCAATGGACAGGCGGTGCGGCCGACCGCTATACGATCCTCACCGGCGGCGAGCCGCTGCTGCAGGTCGATGCGGACCTGATCGCGGCGCTGCATGCGCGGGACTTCGCGGTCGGGATCGAGACCAACGGCACGCTCATTCCGCCGGACGGCATCGACTGGATCTGCGTCAGTCCGAAAGCCGGCGCAGAGTTGAAGCTGCAGCAGGGCCATGAGCTGAAGCTGGTCTATCCGCAGGACGGCGCCGAGCCGGAGCGGTTCGCCGACCTCGCCTTCCAACGCTTCTCGCTGCAGCCGATGGACGGGCCGGAGGCGGCCGCGAACACGGCCCGCGCGATTCAATACTGCCAGCATCATCCGCAATGGCGGCTCAGCCTGCAGACGCACAAGATGATCGGCATCAGATAGAGGACTTCGACCCTTCCGATGTGGGAATTGACCAAATCGTTCACCTTCGAGGCCGCGCATGCGCTGGCGCATACGACGCTCGGGGAAGCCAGCCAGGAGATCCACGGCCATTCCTTCCGCGCCGAGGTCACGGTGCGCGGCACGCCGGACCCGACGACCGGCATGGTCGTCGATTTCGGCCTGCTGACACAGCGCTTAGGCGAGATCCAAGCCATGCTCGACCATAAGTTCTTGAACAAGATCGAGGCGATCGGGCTGCCGACGCTGGAGAACCTGTCACGCTTCATCTATGAGCGCGTCCGCTCCATCGGCCACGTCACCAAGGTCAGCGTCCACCGTGACAGCTGCCGGGAGACCTGCACCTATTTCGGTCCGCAGGGCTGATCACTTGTGGTAGGACTTCACCTGCAGCGACAACAGCGCTGTCACCGACAGCTGTCACCCTCTCTTGACAGCAGCGTGAACGACAATGTGCCAGGGGAAGGTTCATGACCACTGCCGCTATCGAGGATCGCAAGGCCCGCGCCCGCGCCTGGTTCGAGAGCCTGCGCGACCAGATTTGCGCCGCGTTCGAACAGCTCGAGGACGAGGCGCCGGCCGCGCTCTATCCGCGCCAGCCCGGCCGCTTCGTGCGCACGCCCTGGCAGCGCACCGACCATAGCGGCGCGCCGGGCGGCGGCGGCGTCATGGGCATGATGCACGGGCGGCTGTTCGAAAAGGTCGGCGTGCACTGCTCCACCGTGCATGGCGAGTTCGCCCCGGAATTCCGCAGCCAGATCCCCGGCGCGTCCGAGGACCCGCGGTTCTGGGCCTCGGGCATCTCCCTGATCGCGCATCTGTGGTCGCCGCACGTGCCGGCCGTGCACATGAACACCCGCTTTGTCGTCACCACCAAGGCCTGGTTCGGTGGCGGCGCCGACCTCACCCCGGTGCTGGACCGCCGCCGCAATCAAGAGGATCCGGACACGCTCGCCTTCCACGCGGCGTTGCAGGGCGCCTGCGATGCGCACGCCACGGTGGCCCCGTATGACAAGTACAAGCGCTGGTGCGACGAATATTTCTATCTGCCCCATCGCAAGGAGCCGCGCGGCATCGGCGGCATCTTCTACGACCATCATGATTCCGGCGACTGGGAGGCCGATCTCGCCTTCACCCAGGATGTCGGCCGGGCCTTCCTGAAGGTCTATCCGGAGCTGGTCCGGCGCAATTTCGGCGCAGCATGGACCGAGGCGGACCGCGAGGAGCAGCTGATCCGACGCGGCCGCTATGTCGAATTCAACCTGCTCTATGACCGCGGCACGACCTTCGGGTTGAAGACCGGCGGCAACGTCGAGTCGATCCTGTCCTCGATGCCCCCCGAGGTGAAATGGCCGTGAAACTCTCCTTCACTCGACGCGTAAATCCACTATGACCGCTTCCCTCCCCCGCGCCATGTTGATCGACATGGACGACACCATTCTCTCGGCCTATGGCCGGCCAGAGATCGCCTGGAATATCGTCGCCACCGAGTTCGCCGACGAACTCCTGCCGCACGCGCCGCAAGCCGTGGCGGCGGCCATCGTCGGCTCGGCGCGCAGCTTCTGGTCGGTCGCCGGCGCCGAATGGCGGATGAAGCTGATCCAGGCGCGGCAGGAGGTCGTGAAGGGCGGCTTCGCTGCGCTGGCAAGCCACGGCCCGGCACTGCCGACCGAGCTTGCGATCCGCATCGCCGACCGCTTCACCGCCTATCGCGACGAGCAGATGTTCATCTTCCCCGGCGCTCATGAGGCGATCGATACGTTCAAGGCGCGCGGCGTCAGGCTCGCGCTGGTGACGAATGGCGCCGCCGACCAGCAGCGCGCCAAGATCGAGCGCTTCGCGCTGGCGCACCGCTTCGACCACATCCAGATCGAGGGCGAGCACGGCTTCGGCAAGCCCGAGGAACGCGCTTATCTGCATGCGATGGAGCGGCTCGGCGTCGGTCCCGAGGACACCTGGATGATTGGCGACAATCTGGAATGGGAGATCGAGGCGCCGCAGCGGCTCGGCATCTATTCGATCTGGATCGACGTCCATGGCGACGGCCTGCCCGAAGGCACGCATGTGAAGCCCGACCGCATCATCCGCTCGCTGACGGAGCTCGTGCCGGCGCGGTGATCCGGCGCGCTGCGCTCATCGCGGGCTCGGGCGTCTTGCAGCCGGGCGTTTGTGCTCGTCCATCAGCATCGCCACGAACGCGGTCACCTTTGGCGCGCGAAAGCGCGCCGCCGGAAACACCGCATGGATGCCGCCGGACGGCAGCGTCCAGGACGGCAGGATGGGCACAAGGCGGCCGGCCGCGAGATCGTCGCCGATCAGGAAATCGGGCAGCACCGCGAGGCCGCCGCCGGCCAGGGTCGCGGCGAGCACGGCCGGCGTCGTGTTGATGGTCAGCGTCTGGCTCATCTGCACGATTTCCCGCGCGGCACTCCCTTTCGTGAACTGCCATGTGAGCGGCTCCTTCAGCGCCGTGTTCGCAATGAAGGGCAGCGCGGCCAGGTCGCGCGGATGCGCGACGCGCTTGATCGCGTTCGGAGCGGCCACCAGCAACTGACGAAAGCTGCCGATCCGCCGGGTCTGCAGGGTCGAATCGTCGAGCCATCCGACGCGGATCGAGAGATCGATCTGGCTCGCGACGAGGTCGATCTTGCTGTCGGACAGGATCAGTTCGACCCGGCAGGCCGGATAGGCCCGCGAGAACGCCGTCACGATCGGGGCGAGCGTGCAGGTGCCGTAGTCGTTCGGCGCGGCGATCCGCAACAGGCCCATCGGCGCAGCATTGGTCTGCGCCAGCTCGGCCATCGCGCTCTCCGCCTCGCGCAGGATCGCGGCGCATCGGGCGTGCAGCAGACGGCCGGCCTCGGTCGGCTCGACCCGGCGCGTGGTCCGCACCAGCAGGTCGGTTCTGAGCTCGCGCTCGAGCTGCGCGACCTGCTGGCTGACCACGGCCTTGCTGATCCCGAGCCGGCCGGCCGCGCGGGTGAAGGACGCGGCGTCGACCACGGCCGCGAAATAGACGAGGCGATTGAGATTGATCGGCTCCATGTTGCCCCGATGTGATTGTCAGTCTTTGGCATACAGTCTGTCCGATTATGCTGCCTTTCTCAACAAAGGAGATCGGGCTATGTGAGCGCCATGGCGATCCGAGACAGGGTTCTGGAGATGCGACTGACCTATCTGTTCGATCCGCTCTGCGGCTGGTGCTACGGGGCCGGCCCGGTGCTCGAGAAGCTCGCTGCCCGCCACACGGTCGCGCTCGAGCTGCTGCCCACCGGCCTGTTCGCGGGCCGGGGCGCCGGCCGGATGGACGCGCAATTTGCCGAATATGCCTGGAGCAACGATCAGCGCATCGCCAAGCTGACCGGACAGCGCTTCACCGACGCCTACCGCACCCGCATTCTCGGCGCCGGCGGCGCATTCGACTCGACCGCCGCGTCCCTCGGCCTGACGGCGGTCCACGTCACCGAGCCCGACCGGGAGCTCACGGCGCTGAAGGAGCTGCAGCTCGCGCGCTATGTGCACGGCCAGGACATCGTGAGCGCCGCGGGCGTCAGCGAGGTCCTTCGATCGGCAGGCTTCGCAGAGGCCGCCGAACGCATGCTGGCGCGCGACCCGTTGCTCGTCGAAGCCTATGGCCGCCGCATCCAGACCGCGCAGGCCCTGATGCGGCGCCACGGCTTGTCCGGCGTACCGGCCCTGCTGGCCGGGGACGGCACGGACCAGAGGCCCCTGCCCGGCAACGTGTTGTACCAGCCGATCGACGGCCTGCTCGCGCAGCTCGGAGCTTCCTGAGCCAACCAGCTCACCTTCGCCCGGCACACGTCACCCGGCCGTCGCGCACGGCCGGAGCGCCGTCGACTGCCCGGCTTCATCCTTTCACAACACCAAGGAGACTGAGATGCCGACCCGGAGACAGATCATGACGACCACTCTTGCAGGGACTGCCGCGGCCATTCTCGGCGCGTCCGTGACGGGCCGTGCCGCCGACAGCAAGCTGAGCTGGACGCATTTTCCGGCCGGCCCGAACGGCTTCTTCCGCGCACCCGTGCTGCTCTCGGGCCCGACCGAAGCGCTGCTGATCGATGGCGGCTTCAGCTATCCGGATGGCCGCGCGGTGGCGGCCGCGATCAAGGCGAGCGGCAAGTCGCTGACGGCGATCTATGTCAGCCAGTCGGATCCTGACTACTACTTCAGCCTCAAGCCGATCCGCGAGGCGTTCCCCGGCGTGAAGGTGCTCGCCGCCACGGCGACCGTCGAGGCGATCAAGGGCAATGTCGAGAAGAAGCTCGCGGTCTGGGGGCCGCAACTGAAGGAGAACGGCCCGCAGACGATGGCCGACATCGTTCTGCCCGAGCCGTTCGATGGCCCGTCGCTGTCGGTCGATGGCGAGACGATCGAGATCGTCGCAGCCGAGGGGCTCGCCAACCGGCGTTATCTCTGGGTGCCCTCGCTCAAGGCCGTGTTCGGCGGCGTCATGATCTTCTCGGGCGTGCATGTCTGGACCGCCGACACCCCGAGCAAGGAGCAGCGCGCCGCCTGGGTCGCGACCCTCGACACGATCATCGCACGCGCTCCGGCCGTGGTGGTTGCCGGCCATGCTGCCCCGGACGCTGCCACCGGCCTGTCCGGCGTTCGGCACACCAAGGCCTATCTCATCGCGTTCGAGGACGAGCTCGCCAAGGCCAAGGACGCCGCGGCGCTGAAGGCCGCGATGGAGGCGAAATTCCCCGGCCTCGGCATGGGCATCGCGCTCGACATCGGCGCCAAGGTCGCGAAGGGCGAGATGAAGTGGGGCTGACTCGGACGGCGCGATCATCGTAGCAAGCACGACAAGGCTGCACCTGGCCCGGGGCATCCGCCCCGCGCCTTAGGACTGTCGTATAAGGCGCTCTGCGTATGGCTCTGGTCTGTTTTCACGTCGTCATGGCCGGGCGTGTCCCGGCCATCCACGTCGCCCGGCGCCTGCGGAACGACGCGGATGCCCGGAGCCTTCGCCGCGCCGGAGCGGCTTCGGCCGCGCCGGCGGGACAAGCCCGGGCATGACGGAGGAACTCATTGGCAGACGACCGTGCCGCGATTGCCCATCTCTTCAGAATCGATCACCGATCCCCGTGCCCGGTTGCATCGTTAGTACGAAATTCACTCTGCAGCGACACGCGACCTTAACCAGCCGCGCCATTGGTGCCGCCCCCCGGTGCTCTACGGAGCCGCCGTAACCCAATCGCAATCCGCCCCCAGGTGTAGTTGCTGCGGGGCTTGGAGGGGAAAGGCGCCAGTCCGTGCGCGCCGCTTCGACCGATCGCAAGCCATTGGTGCAGCGACGGTGTCATGGCTCTCAATCTGCCGCAGATCTCCCTGAGCGTGTCGATCAGGAACTCGCTCCTGACCTCGGTATTCCTGCTGCTGGCCATTCTGGCCGGCGTGTCGGTGCTGGCGACGATGCGGCTGTCGGCGCTGCAGGACGCGGTCGAGAGCATCAACCGCGACCGGCTGCCGGAGATCCGCGCCCTCGCCGATCTCAATGTCGATGTCGCCCACACCCACCTCGTCGCGATCCGCGCCGCATTGTCCACGGCGGCCGAGCCGCGTGCCGCGGCCGAGCAGGAGCTCCGCCGCCGCACCACCGAGGTCGATGCGAAGATCGCGCGCTTCAAGGAGAGCATCGGCGACGACGCGCCGATGAGGATGGCGTTCGACCAGTTCGTCAACAAATGGGACATGTACCAGAAGCAGCAGGCCGTCATGCTGGAGCCGGAGGTCGGCGCCAACCGCGACCGTCTGGAGCGTGTCGTCAACATCGAGACGCCCCCGCTCTTCCAGGCCGTGGTCGATGCGGTCGAGCACGGCATCAGGCTCGCCGATCACCGCGCGGACAGCGCGATCAACAGCGCAACGCTGGACGCGCAGATCTTTCGCTGGGTGCTGTGGTCGGTCAACGGCGTCAGTATCATGATCGGGCTTGCCACGCTGCTCTTCGTGATTCACGACGTCTCGATGCCGATCTTCCGGATCACGCGCAGCATGGAGGCGATCGCCAAGGGCGAGCTGCAGACCGAGATCCCCTATGCCGATCACACCAACGAGCTCGGCCTGATGGCGCGGGCGCTGGCGGTGTTCCGCGCGAGTCTGGTCGAGAACGAACGGCTCAACGCAGCGACACGGACCTTGTCGGAGCTCAGCGAATGGCTGCAATCGGCAAAGTCCGAGCCGGAGCTGTACCAGATGATCTCGACAGTGCTGGGTGGCCTGATGCCGGAATGCACCGGCGCGCTCTACATCTATGCCGACAGCCGCGACGTGCTCGAGATCGCCGCCGAATGGAACGGCAGCTCGACGACGCGCGCGCTGCATCCGGACGATTGCTGGAGCCTGCGCCGCGGCCATGTCTACATCCACGGCACCAGCGAGGTCGAATTCCGCTGCGACCACGTGCATGACGGCGTCAACGAGAACTATTGCTGCATCCCGATCCTGGCCCATGGCGAGACCGTCGGCCTGCTGCATGTCGAATACAACTCCACGGGCCAGGAGACCGAGGCCGAGGCCAAGGCGCGTTTTGCCGATCGCGCAAGGCTGGGGCTCGCCTGCGCCGAGCATCTGTCGATCGCCATCGCCAACGTGAAGCTGCGCGAGGGCCTGCGCGATCAGTCGCTGCGCGATGCGCTGACCGGGCTGAACAACCGCCGCTACCTGATCGAGACCGCTCGCCGCGAATTGCTGCGCGCCGCGCGCAGCCGCACGCCGGTCAGCGTCGTGACACTCGACATCGATCACTTCAAGTCGTTCAACGACAATCACGGCCACGAGGCCGGCGACACCGTGCTGCGCCACATCGGCGAGATCCTCAAGGCGACGTTCGCCGACGGCGAGATGCCGTGCCGCCTCGGCGGCGAGGAGTTCGTGGTGCTGCTGCCGAACTGCACCATCGAGGAAGCCGCGCTGCGCGCCGAGGAGCTGCGCGCCCGCGTCGAGGCGCTCAACATCAGCTATGGTGACGGCATGCTGCCGCGGGTGACGATCTCGGTCGGCGTCGCCGCCTATCCCGAGGCCGGCATCGATCTGCCGGAGATCCTGCGCGTCGCCGACGGCGCGCTGTACCGTGCCAAGCAGAGGGGCCGCAACCGGGTCGAGCTCGCCTCCGGCGGCATGGTCCCGCCGATCGACGAGATGACCAGCCGGGCCGTCGCGACGCTCGACGCCATCGTTGCGCGCGCCGAGACCAGACCGATCGCGCCCGCCGATCCGGAGAGCGGCGCCCGCGTGGCGTGACCATCATCAGACCGGCGGACAGGCCTCAGCGGCGATGGCGAAGCGCATCGACGACCAGATCGAACGCGGCCGAGGTTTGGCGGCTGATCGGGTAATAGAGATGGTAGCCGGTCCAGGGCACGCACCAATCCTCGATCAGGCGTCGCAGTCGGCCGCCGGCAACATCCGCCAGCACCATGTCTTCCGGAACGTAAGCCAGGCCGAAACCGGCGAGTGCCGCCTCATAGACCTCGAAAATGCTGTTGAAGGCGAGTTGCCCCTCCACCCGCACCTTCAGCTCCTTGCCCCGCTTCTCGAACTCCCAGGCGTAAAGACCGCCATGGGTCGACAGCCGCAGATTGATGCAGCGGTGACCAACGAGATCATCGGGCCGTTCCGGCGGAGAGCGGCCATCCAGATAGGACGGCGCGCCGACCACAGCAAAGCGGATGTCGGGGCTGATGCGCACCGCAATCATGTCCTTGGCAACCTGCTCGCCGAGGCGCACGCCGGCATCGAATCCCTCCTCGACGATGTCGACGAGCTTGTTGTCCGAAACCAACTCCACATTGATGTCCGGATAGGCCGCGAGCAGCCGCTTGAGCTTCGGCCACAGGATGGCGCGGACGGCGTGATCGCCGGCGCTGATCCGGATGGTGCCGGCCGGCCGGTCCTGGAAGTCCCTGAGGCTCGCAAGCTCGGCTTCGATGTCGTCGAGCCGCGGCGCCACGGTGCGCAGCAGGCGTTCGCCCGCCTCGGTCGGGTTGACGCCGCGGGTGTTGCGTGTCAGCAGCCGCACGCCAAGCCGGCTCTCGAGCTCGCGGATGGTATGGCTGAGGGCGGATTGCGAGACGCCAAGCTTGGCGGCGGCCTTGGTGAAGGAGCGCTCGCGGCCGACGGCCTTGAAGGCCTTGAGGTGATCGAGATAGCCGCGCTGCATGAATGGACTCCGCTCAGACGAGCTTGCACCGATCGAGCAAACGCCAAGTGAAAAAACTGGCGCGGCCTGCGCAACCTCTCCCCGCCCTTCGCGGGGAGAGGTCGGATTGCGCAGCAATCCGGGTGAGGGGCATGGCACATACGACGTGACAGTCACAGCTCCATCGGAGTCATGAGTGTCGGCGGCCGCAGATGCACCACCCGTGTGGCTGCCCACCCCGCCCCTCTCAGCGCGAGCGAAGCTCGTCGCGCCCCCGTAAGAACGGGGAGAGGGAGCGCACCGGCTACGCAGCTCCAGCGTTGCCTTACGTGCGACCGGCCGCCTCCTCGAACTTCACCTTGGACAGCGGCAGGCTACGAACGCGTTGTCCGGTGAGTGCCGCGACGGCGTTGGCCACCGCGGGCGGCACGCCCGGCAGACCGGGCTCGCCGATGCCGCCCATCGGCGCGCCGCTCTCGACGATGCGGACATGCACGCGCGGCATCCGGTCCGGCGGCAGGATCGGATAGGCGTCGAAATTCCGCGCCTGCGGCGCGCCGTCGACGAAGACGATCTCCTCCAGCAGCGCCGAGGACAGGCCGAGCGCGACCGCCGAATTGACCTGCGACTCGATGATGGCCGGATTGACGATGCGGCCGGGATCGATCGCCACCCAGACATCGTGGACGCGCACGGCGCCGTCCTTCAGCGACACCTCGGCGATGGTCGCGACCTCGCTGCCGAACGGCGAGGCCATCGCCACGCCGCGCGCCCGCTTGCTGCCGTCGGCGGCGGTGAACGGGCCGCGCTTCCAGCCGCCGGAGAGCTCGCCGACGGCTTCGAGCAGCGTCTTGTGGCGCGGCTTGTCGGCGAGCAGGCGCAGCCGCAGCTGATACGGATCCTGCCGCCCGGCATCGGCAAGCTCGTCGAAGAACGTCTCGTAGAAGAAGTCGTTCATCGAATGCCCGACCGAGCGCCAGAAGCCGAGCACGTTGGGATCTTCGACCAGCACATGGGCGACGCGCCGGTGCGGGATCGCGTAGGGCTTCTCGGCAATGCCTTCGACAGCGGAGGAGTCAGCAGTGTCCGGCTTGCGGCCGAACCAGCGCGCCAGCGGGCCGTCGCCGACGGCCTCGGCCTCGATCGCGACGGGAATGCCGTCCTTGTCGAGGCCACCCTTGAAGCGCGCGAAGCCGAGCGGGCGCATGGCATCGCGCGAAAACTCCTCCTCGCGGCTCCAGATCACTTTCACCGGACGGCCGACGGCCTTGGCGAGCTGGATCACCTGCGGGAACGGATTGGCCGGCGGATAGACGAAGTGACGGCCGAAGAAGCCGCCGAGCGGCGGCGAGTGCAGCTTGACCTTGTCGGGCGTGATGCCGGCGACTTTCGCCGCGGCAGCCTGGAACATCTCCGGCGCCTGGTTGGGCAGCCACAGATCGAGCGTGCCGTCGGCATTCCAGCGCGCGATCGCCGAGGGCGGCTCGAGCTGGCCATGCACCAGATAAGGCGCGTCGTAGCTCGCAGTGATGACCCGCCCGGCTCCCGCAAGGCCAGCCGTGACGTCGCCGACCTTCTCCGCATCGAAGCCCGGCCCCGGCATGGCCGCGAGCTGGGCCTTGCGGCCTTCCGACGAAAAGTTCGCGGGCACCACGCCCTGCGCGCCGGCCGCGGGCTCCGTCCACGTCACTTTCAGCGTCTCGACCGCGCGCCGCGCATACCACCAGCGCTCGGCGACGACGGCGACCGCGCCGGCTAAGCGATGGATCGAATGCACGCCGGGCATCGCCTTGACCTCGGCCTCATTGGCGAAAGCGCCGGGCTCTTGGCCGCGCCGGGGTGCGTGCTGCACGGCGGCCTGCAGCATGCCGTCGACCTTCAGGTCGATGCCGTAGCTCACCTTGCCGGTCGACTTGTCGCGCGCATCGAGCCGCGCGAACGGCTTGCCGATCCAGCGGAAGTCCTTCTCCGGCCGCAGCGCGACCGTCTCCGGCACCGGCAGCTTGGCCGCGTCAGCGGCGAGTTCACCATAGGCGAGCGTGCGGTTCGAGGCGGCGTGACGCACGCGGCCGGGCTCGGTGGAGAGGCTGTCGGCCGGCACGCGCCACCGCGCGGCGGCGGCCTGCAGCAGCATCTGCCGCGCCGAGGCGCCGACACGGCGCATGGTCGCGTAGCTCGCGCGTACGGAGAAGCTGCCGCCGGTGAAGCGGGCGCCGCCGACGACGAGATAATCGGCGCCGGGCGGCGCGCATTCCACGACGAAAGTCGCGGGATCGGCATCGAGCTCCTCGCCGACGATCTGCGCCAGTGCCGTCGAGATGCCCTGCCCGCCTTCGATGAACGGGCTGCGCAGCAGGATGGTGCTATCGGGGCGGATCTCCAGGAACGCTGCGACGTTCGGCGCCTTGGCGACAGGCGCCGCGCCCTGCGCGACGGCCTTGGTGCCCGGCAGATCGAAGCCGAGCACCAGCGCGCCGGCGGCAGCACCGAGAAAGCCGCGGCGCGAGAGATTGACCGGGCGACCGGCGGACGTGGTGGAGGAGTGATCGCGAATGATCCTGTTCATGTGCGCTTGCCCTCAGCCCTGCGCGACCTGCCGCACGGCGGCGGCGATCGCATTGTAGGTGCCGCAGCGGCACAGATTGACCATGGCGGCGGCGATGTCCTGCTCGCTCGGCTTCGGCGTCTGCTTGATCAGCGCGGTGGCGGCCATCACCTGGCCGGACTGGCAATAGCCGCATTGCGGCACCTGGTTGGCGACCCAGGCCTCGACCACGCGGCGGCCGACCGCGTCGTCGCCGATCGCCTCGATCGTGGTGACCTGCTGCCCGGCGACGCTGCCGACCGGCGTGACGCAGGAGCGTGTCGCCTGGCCGTCGATCAGCACCGTACAGGCGCCGCATTGCGCGATGCCGCAGCCGTATTTCGTGCCGGTCATGCCCAACTCGTCGCGGATCACCCACAACAGCGGCGTGTCGTCGGCCATCGTCACTTGATGGCGCTTGCCGTTGATGGTCACTTCCATGGCGCTACTCCCAGGGCATCGGCGGCGGACAGCCGGCCGCGCGGACAGAAAACGAGGCGTCACATCTATCGCCTGCGTCCGCCTCGCATTAGCCGTCCGGCTTCGCATGCACCTATGAGTCGGTTCGATTAATCGAGGCGACATGCCGCAGCCAAATCGCAGCCCGGATGAGCGGGAGCCTGCGCCCGGAGGGCGGAAGGCGGACGCGACATCCGGGTTCTCACGCGCTGCCGCTGGTGAACCCGGATGTCGCTCCAGCCGACGCCGAAGAGGCGTCGGGTGGAGCTCATTCGGGCTACAAACTGGCTCCTGAGCGAACGACCCCGCCCCTCACCCAGAGGAGCCCGCCGCAAGCGGGCGTCTCGAAAGGCGAGGCCCGCAACCGCCGGCCGTGCCGCACGCACACGATCTGCTCACGCGCGATGGCGCAGCGCCTCGACCAGCAGCGTGAAGGCCGCCGACTGCTGGCGGCGGCTCGGGTAATAAAGATGATAGCCCGAATAGGGCAGACACCAGTCTTCGAGCACGCGCTTCAGACGTCCCTTGGCGATGTGCGGCTGCGCCCAGCCCTCCGGCACGTAAGCGAGGCCGAGGCCGGCGAGCGCGGCCTTCATGATCTGCGAGGTTGCGTTGTAGGTCAGCTGCCCCTCGACGCGCACCCGCAGGTCGTGGCCGCCCTTCTCGAACTCCCAGGCATGCAGGCCGCCATGCGTGGGCAGACGAAGCGTCAGACAATTATGGCCGATCAGGTCCTGAGGCTTCTTCGGAATCGGGCGCGTCTTGAAGTAGGACGGCGCACCGACCACGGCGATGCGCATGTCCGGCGCGATCCGCACCGCCACCATGTCCTTCTCGACCTGCTCGCCGCTGCGGACGCCGGCATCGAAGCCCTTGGCCACGATGTCGGTGAGGCCGTAGTCGACCACGATTTCGACCTTGATGTCGGGATAGGCCGGCAACAGCTTCGCGAGCTTCGGCAGCAGGATCGCTTCGGCAGCATATTCGGTCGCCGTGATGCGGATCGTGCCAGCCGGCTTGTCGCGCAATTCGCGGATTGCCGCGAGCTCCGCCTCGATCTGCTCCAGGCGAGGGCCTGCGGTGGTGAGAAGACGCAGCCCCGCCGCGGTCGGCGCGACGCTGCGCGTGGTGCGCGTCAACAGCCGCACGCCGAGCCGCGCCTCGAGCTCGCGGATCGTGTAGCTCAGCGCCGATTGCGAGACGCCGAGCTTGGCCGCTGCGTTGGTGAAACTGCGCTCGCGCGCGATCGCCACGAAGGCCAGGAGATCGTCCAGTCTGCCGCCCTGCATTCATCAATCCTGCTTATAAGTGCATGCCGATTATAGCGGCTAGTGCCGGTCGAGGCGCGCGCTAAATGAGCCATGGCGGCAAGCCTCTGTGAGGAGACCAAGCCATGCGCGGCGCTGTTCTGTATGGTCCACATGACGTGCGTTTCGAGGACCGCGAAACGCCAGATATCATCGAGCCGACCGACGCCATCATCCGCATTGCCGCAACCTGCGTCTGCGGCTCGGATCTGTGGCCCTATCGCGGCCTGCAGCCGCTGAACGGCCCGACGCCGATGGGCCACGAATATTGCGGCGTGGTCGAGGAGGTCGGCCGTGCGGTGCGCCGGATCAAGCCCGGCCAGTTCGTCGTCGGCTCGTTCGCCACGTCGGACAATACCTGCCCGCACTGCAATTTCGGCTATCAGTCGTCCTGCGTAAAGCGCGAGTTCATCAGCCGCGCCCAGGCGCCGTTCCTGCGGGTGCCGCAGGCCGATGGCACGCTGGTGCCGACGCCCGGAGTCCCCTCGCCCGAGCAGTTGGCGAGCATCCTCACCACCTCGGACGTGCTCGGCACCGGCTGGTTCGCCGCCGATGCTGCCAACGTCAAGCCGGGAACGACGGTCGCCGTGGTTGGTGACGGCGCCGTCGGCCTGCTCGGCATTCTCTCCGCCAGGCAGATGGGCGCCGAGCGCATCATCGCGATGAGCCGGCACGAGAGCCGGCAGAAGCTCGCGCTGGAATTCGGCGCCACCGACATTGTCACCCAGCGCGGCGACGCGGGCGTGGCTGAAATCATGGACATGACGGATGGCATCGGCGCCGACTCGGTGCTGGAATGCGTCGGCACGCAGCAATCGATGCTGCAGGCGATCCACGCCGCGCGTCCCGGCGGCTATGTCAGCTATGTTGGCGTCCCGCACGGGGTCGAGCTGAACGGCGAGGAGTTGTTCTTCGCGCACGTCCACCTGCATGGCGGTCCGGCCCCGGTGCGCAAATATCTCCCCAAGCTGATCGACCTGGTGATGAGCGGCGCGATCACCCCCGGCAAGGTGTTCGATCTCACGCTGCCGCTCGAAAAGGTCGCGGACGCCTATCGCGCCATGGATGAGCGCCGCGCGATCAAGGTGCTGCTGCAGCCCTGAGGGCTTCGACCGGCCGCCGTGCCCGACGGCGCCGGCGTCCACTCCACGAAGAAGGACTTGTTCGATGACAAACCCGTTGGACTACACCGGCAAGGTGGCGCTGGTCACCGGCGCCTCCTCCGGCATGGGGCTGGCAACGGCGCAGGCCTTCGCTGTGGCCGGCGCCGCTGTGGTGCTCGCGGATATCAGAGAGGATGCGGTGGTCGCAGCAGCCAGGGAGCTGGTTGGTCGCGGTCACAACGCGCTGGCAATCCGCTGCGACGTGAGCGACGACGCCGACGTGGCCGCGCTGGTCGATCGCACCGTCGCGACCTTCGGGCGGCTCGACGCCGCCTTCAACAATGCCGGCGTGATGGCGCGCATCGCCCCGATCACCGACAGCCCGCGCGAGGATTGGGACCGCGTGATCGGCATCAATCTGCGCGGTGTCTGGAGCTGCATGGCCTACGAGTTGCGGCAGATGCAGAAACAGGGCAGCGGCGCGATCGTCAACAACGCGTCGGTCGGCGCGCTGACCGGCAATCCCGGCATCGCTTCCTACATCGCCTCCAAGCATGGCGTGGTCGGGCTGACGCGGACGGCGGCGCTCGAGGTCGTCAGGCACGGCATCCGCGTGAATGCGGTCAATCCCGGCCTGATCGATACGCAGATCGCGCGCGACGTCGTCGCCGGTGACGAGACCGCCTATGACGGCATCGCCAACACGGTGCCGATCGGCCGCGCCGGCCGGCCCGAGGAGATCGCGTCTGCGGTGCTGTGGCTGTGCAGTCCGGGCGCGAGCTACGTGATCGGCCACGCGCTGACCGTCGACGGCGGAATGACCGTGGCATGATCCGTGCCGCCACGACGCATCTGCTCGCCGCCACGCTCGCGCTGGCGCTCACGCACCGCGCCGAGGCAGCAGGGGAAACGACGGCACCACCGCGCCCGACAGGACAGATCATGAAGCTTCGCCTGACGATCAACGGCAAGGCCGCATCGGCCACGCTGCAGGACAACCCGACGACGCGCGACTTTGTCGCGCTGCTGCCGCTGTCCTTCACTATGAAAGACCTGTTCGGCCGCGAAAAATTCGCCCATCTTCCCCGCGCCCTCACCGAGGGTGGCGAGCGACGCCGCGACTACGCGATCGGCGACGTGATCTACTGGTCGCCCGGGCCTGATGTCGCTATCTATTACCGCCATGACGGGACACCGATCCCATCGCCGGGCGTCATCGTTCTCGGCAGGATCGACGGCAGCGTGGCGGCGCTCGAGGTGCCCGGATCCGTCGAGGTGACCATCGCGGCGGAGTGAGCGTGGCCATGCGTCGTCGCGACCTGCTCGCGGCGATGGCCAGCGCCATCGCCGCACCCATCACTGCCAAGGGCGCGACCGCGCCCGCGGCCCAGCCGAGGAATGAGATCATGGACATCGACATCAAGCGCGCCGGCTCGCGGCCATCCGGCAAAGGTCCGGCCGAGTGGTTCACCGGCGCGGTCCGCATCGACCCGCTGTTTCAGGCCCAGGACCCGGCCCGCGCCAATGGCGCTCACGTCACCTTCGAGCCCGGCGCCCGCACCGCCTGGCATACCCATCCGCTCGGCCAGACGCTGATCATCACCTCCGGGCTCGGCTGGGTACAGCGCGAGGGCGGCCCGATCGAGGAGGTTCGTCCAGGCGATGTCGTATGGTTTCCGCCGGGGCTCAAGCACTGGCATGGCGCGACGGCGACCACCGCGATGAGCCACATCGCGATCCAGGAGTCGCTGAATGGCAGTCCGGTGACCTGGATGGAGCATGTAAGCGACGCGCAGTACGGACGGTGATCGGCGATCTCCGGCTTCGTCTGCACCGCTCGGCGGACTGTCACTCCGGCTCGTAGCTATCGAGCGCTGCGCGCAACGCCGTCACGCCGCTCAGCAACTGCCGCGCCTGCGCCGCGGTCAATCCGGAGGCGGCCTGGATGCAGGCCGGGACGGTCGCGGCCTTGGCGCGCAGTGCCGCGCCCGCCTCCGTCAGGCTGATCCGCACCTGGCGCTCGTCCGAGGGATCACGCCGCCGCGCGATGTAGCAGAGCGCCTCGAGGCGCTTCAGCAAGGGCGTCAGCGTGTTCGATTCCAGGAACAGCCGCGAGCCGAGCTCACCAACGGTCTGGTCGTCCCGCTCCCACAGCAGCACCATCACCAGATATTGCGGGTAGGTCACGTTGAGGTCGTCGAGCAGCTGCTTGTAGACGCGGTTGAACGCGTGATCTGCGGCATAGATGCCGAAGCACAGCAACTCGTCGAGCTTCACCTCCGGGCCGTCCGGGCGCTCCATCGTCTTGCCAGCCATCGTGCCTCGCGACTTGGTCTCCCCGTCCCAGTTTATATCGTACACGATCTAATCGCAAGCGCTTGACACCCGGCCTTCTCGCGTCCATAAATATCGTGCACGATTTAATCGTGAACGATATTAAGGAGTACGGCCATGAGCTTCAACGAATCCGATCAAGCATCGCTATCCCGGCGGGTGGCGCTCGCAGCCGGCGCGGCGCTGGCGACGGCACCGCTGCTGGCATCGACGCCGGCCACGGCGAAGTCTTCGGCCGACCACGGCGCGCAGCGCAGCAGCACACCGGCCTTCATCACCACCAAGGACGGCACGAAGATCGCCTACAAGGATTGGGGCAAGGGCCAGCCGATCCTGTTCTCGCATGGCTGGCCGCTCGCCGGCGACGCCTGGGACGCCCAGATGCTGTTCTTCGGCCAGAAGGGCTTTCGCGTCATCGCCCATGACCGGCGCGGCCACGGCAGCTCCGATCAGCCGTGGGACGGCAACACCATGGATCAGTACGCCGACGATCTCGCCGAGCTGATCGAGAAGCTCGACCTCACCGACCTCGTGCTCGTGGGGCACTCGACCGGCGGCGGCGAGGTCGCGCACTATATCGGCCGTCACGGCTCCAAGCGCGTCGCCAAGGTGGTGCTCGTCGGCGCCGTGCCGCCGCTGATGCTCAAGACCGAGGCCAATCCCGAAGGCACGCCGCTCCAGGTGTTCGACGACATCCGCAAGGGCACCGCGACCAACCGCGCGCAGTTCTTCAAGGACCTGACGATCCCGTTCTACGGCTTCAACCGGCCGGGGGCGAAGGTCAGCGAGGGCCTGCGCGAACAGTTCTGGCGGCTCGGCATGCAGGGCGGCATCAAGGGCGAATACGACTGCATCCACGAGTTCTCGGAAGTCGACTACACCGCCGACCTCAAGAAGATCGACAAGCCGACGCTCGTCATTCACGGCGACGACGATCAGATCGTGCCAATCGCGGCCTCCGCGGCGAAGACCGCGAAGATCGTCAAGGACGCACAGCTCAAGATCTACAAGGGTGGCGCCCACGGCCTCGCCCAGGTCGATCCCGACACGTTCAACGCCGACCTGCTCGCGTTCATCCGAAGCTGAGCACGGTCGTCCGGGCCGGCTCGGCCGGCCCGGAACGCCGTAACGGCTATGCTGCCGGCAGCAGGTGCCGCAGCGCCGATGCGATCATCACGCCGCCGCCGGTGATGACGGCGGCGTCGAGGATCGCGGCATGGATGTGCACCGGCATGCGCGCGACGAAGGCCTTGGCAAGAAAGGCACCGGGCACCGCGATCGCACCGATCAGAAGTGCGAAGGCCAGCACCTGGGCGGTGACAACGCCGGCAAGGCCGAACACCGAGATCTTGATGACGCCGGTCGCCACCGAAATCATCGCGTCGGTGGCGATGACCGCGGCGCCCTCGAGGCCGGCCGCCATCAACAGCGACAGCAGGATTACGCCGGAGCCGGAGGTGCCGCCGACGAGAACCCCATATCCGACAGCGCCGGCAGCCAGCCCGCCATTGCCGATCCTGACCTCACGCTTGCGCAGAATTCGGCGCAGCGGAACGCTCATGATCAGCATGGTGCCGATCACGAAGGCCGCGCCGGCATTGGTCAGGCGGGTATAGCCATAGGCGCCGAGCGCCGTGGTGACCGCGGCCGCGGCGATGACGATGCCGGCGCGCGTGCGGTCGGCATGGCTGATATAGGCGACGACGCGGCTGAGATTGGTGAGGATCGCGGAGATCGCGATGATCGGCACGACCGGCTCGGCGCCCACCATCGGCACCAGCACCAGCGGCATCAGGGCACCCGTGCCGTAGCCGGCGAGACCGCCGATGATCGAAGCGAATAAAGCGACGGAAGCAACGAGCAGGAGCTGCAGCAGCGAGATATCGGCAAAGCCTGCGAGAAAATTCATGCACGTCCGTCGCGGTTGACACGCGCCGCCGCCTGACCGGCGGTCGCGGTCAGCGATGCCGGCCCGGCCGGACGATCCGCCGCGCTAAGCATCCGCTGCGAGAGCCAGTTCATGACCGAGAAGCGGTTCGGCCGCAACCCCGCGCGCGATCAAATCGATGCTTCCGGCAGCAATGCCGCCGAGTCGTGCGCCACGCGCAATGACGCGCGAGCGAAGGACGCCCCGCGACATGCACCCCGATCCGCTTCAGACCTCGATGAAGTCCTGCGTGGTGTGCTCACCCGACCAGATCTTGTCCGGATCATAGATCCGTTCGCGCCGCTTCGATCGGAAATCAATCCCGCGAACGACCTCACCCGTCCCCCTGAGCGGGCGCTGGCCGTCGCTCGCAACGCCGGCGCTTCCAAAACGAGGTCTGCGGATGATTTCGGATTTGCTCATGGATCCTCTCTGGCGGGAGGTTTTGTAATGTTATAACATCACTCTCGTCAAGCGGAAGCCGCGCCGCCCCAGGCGAGCAACGGCGGGACCGAACCCGGCCCTCCGGCCAGCGAGCGGTCGGCACCAGATCGCGACGACAGCAGCGGGGGCTCGCTTGCGATGGCCCCGTCACGACCGGACGGCTCGCTTGCGACGCAGACTTCAACGACCTCAGACGCCGACGACCCAGACGCCAACGACCCCAGACGCCGAAAGAGACGAACATGACCGCGGCCATCAAACAGACTCCCGTCACCGTTCTCACCGGATATCTCGGTGCGGGAAAGACAACCTTGCTGAACCGCATCCTGACCGAGACACATGGCAAGCGCTACGCCGTCATCGTCAATGAGTTCGGCGAAATCGGCATCGACAATGATCTGGTCGTGAATGCGGAGGAAGAGATCTTCGAGATGAACAACGGGTGCATCTGCTGCACCGTGCGCGGCGATCTCATCAGGATCTTGCAGGGATTGATGAAACGGCGCGGCAAGTTCGACGGCATCATCGTCGAAACCACCGGGCTCGCCGACCCCGCCCCCGTGGCACAGACATTCCTTGTCGACGAGGACGTCCGCCGCGACACCAGGCTCGATGCCATCGTCACCGTCATCGATGCGAGACACCTGCTCGGAGACATCGATCGCGCGCAGGAGGCGCAGGAGCAGATCGCATTCGCCGACGTGGTGCTCCTCAACAAGACCGATCTCGCCTCGGAAGCGGAGCTTGATACGATCGAGGCCCGCATCCGCCTGATCAATCCCTATGCGACCCTCCATCGCACGCAGCGCTGCGCGCTCGATCTCGAGCAGATCCTTGATCGCCATGCATTCGATCTCGACAGGGTTCTCGCTTTCGAGCCGAACTTTCTCGCCGAGGACCATGACCACGAGCACGATTCCCATGTCAAAAGCCTGTCCTTGACGACGGAAATCCCGCTCGTTCCGGAGAAGTTCTTTCCGTGGATCCAGCAGACGGTCCAGCTGTTCGGGACGGATATCCTGCGTCTGAAGGGCATCCTCCATTTCCGGAACGATCCCGATCGCTTTGTCGTTCAAGGCATTCACATGCTGCTCGAGGGCGATCATCAACGTCCCTGGAAGCCCGGGGAGCCGAGAAGCAGCCGCTTGGTGTTCATCGGGCGCGATCTGCCGGAGGAGATTCTGCGCGACGGCTTCGGCCGCTGTCAGAGCCCGGAGCCGTGACGCCGCTGTTGTGAGGCAATGCCCCCCAGGATCGAACCGTTAGATGCGTCCGTCGCGGTTCACCCGCGCCGCGGCCTGATCGGCGATCGCACTCAGGGAGGCCTCGTCGAGCGGGAAGTCGGCCGCGAGCCAGGCATCCTCCGCAAGCGTCAGCACATGGCCAAGCAGCGGCCCTTCCGCGACGCCGCGCGCGATGAAATCGGCCGCCTTCAGCGGCAGCTTCGGCGGCGTGAAGCGCTGCGGCAACAGCGCCAGCTCGCGCCAGCGTTGCGCATCGTGATCCCGCCCGGCGCGAGCCCAGCCCAGCATCAGACGGTCGCGATAGACGGTCTCACCGAGACGATACAGAAGGCGCCGCGCGCGCGCCTCGTCGGCGGTCGCAAGCCGCCACCAGCGGTGACCCATGCCGTCGAGCGCTTTGGTCTCGGCATTGGAGAGCTTCAACCGCGCGCCGAGGCGGCGCGCATCCTCGGTGACGGCGACGGCGAGCGCCGCAAGGCGCCGAACGGCGCTCGGCGGCAGCGCCAGCGTGCGTTCGATCTCGATCATCGCCGCGAACGGGCCCAGATAAGCGACGCCGCCGAGAATCGCGGTCAGCAATCCGCCATCGGTCATCGCAGTGACCGCGCCGACCGCGCCCCCGGTGACGAGCAGCTTCAGCATCTCCATGCGCACTCGTTCGGCCGACAAGGTGGCGAGCCCGGCCCGGCCGGCGATGCAGGCGAGATAACCGTCACGGTCGGGCACGCCATGGCCGAACGCCGAATGGATGCGGAAGAAGCGCAGGATGCGCAAATAATCCTCTGCGATGCGCTGTGCCGGATCGCCGATGAAGCGCACGCGCCGCGCCGCGATGTCGGCGAGCCCACCGACATGATCGTGCACGACGCCGTCCGGCCCCACCGACAGCGCATTGATGGTGAAGTCGCGCCGATGCGCGTCGCCGATCCAGTCGCGGCCGAACTCGACCTTGGCCTTGCGGCCAAAGGTCTCGGTATCCTCGCGCAGGGTCGTGACCTCGAATGGATGCCCCTCCAGCACCAAGGTCACGGTGCCATGGTCGATACCGGTCGGCACGCTCTTGATCGAGGCGGCCTTGGCGCGGCGGATCACCTCCGCCGGGAGGGCCGTGGTCGCGATGTCGATATCGCCGATATCGATGCCGAGCAGAGCGTTGCGAACGGCGCCGCCGACCACCCGGGCCTCCTCGCCGTCGCTGTTGAGCAGCGCCAGCACGCGCGCGGCCGGACCGGACGAGAGCCAGGGCGCGCTCAGCACCCGTACCTCGGTCATTTCTCGGCTCCGGGAACGAGCCTGCCATTCTCGATATGGGCGGGGACGTAGGTCGAATGCGGCGGCGCGCCGGAGAATTCCGCCAGCAGGACCAGACTTGCAATCACCAGCAACAACGCCGCCACCGTCAATTTTGCGACCAGGTGCAGCGGCCATGAGGCAGGCACCAGGAGCCCGGACCGGGTCGCGATCAAAAACACAATATAAACTGCGAAAGGAATGAGGAAGATTCCGACTTCCGTCAACACGGGTCGGATCATGGCAGATAAATCCGTTCGTAGAGCACGCGCAGGATCCCCGCCGTCGCCCCCCAAATGTAGCGCTCCGCAAACGGCATCGCGTAGTACGAGCGCTCCATGCCACGAAACTCCTTGGAATGCAGCTGATGATTGGTGGGGTCCATCAGGAAGGCCAGCGGCACTTCGAACGCATCGTCGACCTCGCCTTCGTTGATTTTGAGCGTAAATCCGGGCCGTACGCGGGCCACGGTCGGCAGGATGCGGAAGCCGAACGCGGTGCCGTAGACGTCGAGATAGCCGATCGGGTCGACGAAGCTGCGGTCGAGCCCGACCTCCTCCTCCGCCTCGCGCAAGGCCGCGTCGAGCGGCGAGGCGTCGGTGACGTCGATCTTGCCGCCTGGAAAGGCGATCTGGCCGGCATGGCTGCTGAGATTCGGCGAGCGCTGGGTCAAGAGCACGGTCGGCTCGGGATGATCGACCACGGGGATCAGCACGGCTGCGGGCCGGATCGGCTGCTCGCGGGCGATGATTTCGAGCATGCGATCGGTGCCGGAATCGCCGCTGGTCGGAATGACGTCCGGATCGAGCAGAGCTTTTGGAACGTCGAAGCGCAACCGCTCCCGGCCACGCGCAAAGAACTCGACCGAGTTCACCTCGGCCGTCGTCGTCCTCACCACCATGGGCTCGTTCAAAGCGCCGCCCTCACCTCTTCTGCGTTGGCCATGGGGAAGAACGCACCGTCCGACTCCACCCCGAACATGACATCACCATCGATCATCCGCTCCTGACCCATGTCAACAAGCTCATAATAGAGCGACCGCGTCACCTTGGCCCAGAGATCGGCGCGGACGTGCAGATAGGGCGTCAATCCGCCGCTTTCGCCCGGCTCGAAGCGCAGCCGGTGCTCGGCGTCGCAGACGACCCAATCGTCGACATTGGTTCGGAAGTAGAGCCGCGCTCCGCCCTCACGCGCCTCTTTCCGCATTTCTACGGCCATGAAGGGCGCATCATCGACGCGAATGCCGACCTTCTCGACCGGCGTGACCAGGACATAACGGTCGCCTTCGCGCTTGAGGATGGTCGAGAACAGCCGCACCAGGGCCGGACGGCCGATTGGCGTGCCCATGTAGTACCAGCTACCATCGCTGGCGATTCGTATATCGATATCGCCGCAAAATGGCGGATTCCACAGATGCACCGGCGGGAGGCCTTTTCCCGATGCGCCGGCCTGTGTCACGGCCGAGGTCAACCGATCGAGTCCAATATCGGTACTCTGCCCTTGCTTCGCCATGGTTTGCCCCGAGTTTGCGTTCGCCTTGGCACGATTGGTGCAAGAATTCATCGCGCTCGTCTGTGCAAAAGTTCCTGACGGCCGTGCACGTCATGTAAGGTCGCCATATCGTGATGCCGTCAATACCCCGTAATGCCGATAATATGGGGATAGTTTAACTCAACGAATACAGCGCCTTCGCATAGATTGGCAGCCGGCTCCTGACAAATTGGAGCGGAACAACCGTCTGAAGGTTGAAATGCGGGGCAGAAGGAGCGACGGGAATGGCTGAGAGTGCCGAGAAGCTCGAGGATGCGATCGTCCGATCCGCCGAACAGGTCTCCGGTCAGGTCCGCGCGGCAAAGGAGGCGATCTCCGGCGTCATCTTCGGCCAGGACCGCGTGGTGGAAAACACCCTGGTGACGATCCTGTCCGGCGGCCACGCCTTACTGATCGGCGTGCCCGGCCTGGCCAAGACCAAGCTCGTTGAGACATTGGGCGTCACGCTCGGTCTCGACGCCAAGCGCGTTCAGTTCACGCCCGACCTCATGCCGTCCGACATTCTCGGCGCCGAGGTGCTCGACGAGAGCACCGTGGGCAAGCGCTCGTTCCGCTTCATTGCCGGACCGGTGTTCGCGCAGCTCTTGATGGCCGACGAAATCAACCGCGCCAGCCCGCGCACCCAGTCGGCGCTGCTCCAGGCCATGCAGGAGCAGCACATCACGGTTGCAGGCGCGCGGCACGATCTGCCCAAGCCTTTCCACGTGTTGGCGACGCAGAACCCGCTGGAGCAGGAAGGAACCTATCCGCTCCCCGAGGCGCAGCTCGACCGCTTCCTGATGGAAATCGACGTCGACTATCCCGATCGCGACGCCGAACGCCGCATCCTGTTCGAGACCACCGGCGCCGAAGAGAGCGCGGCCAAGGGCGCGATGACCGCCGATGCGCTGATCGCGGCGCAGCGGCTGGTCCGGCGGCTGCCCGTCGGCGATTCCGTCGTCGAGGCAATCCTGACTCTGGTGCGCTCGGCACGTCCCGGCGCAGAGGCCGGCGATGCCGGCAAGCTGATCGCCTGGGGCCCTGGCCCGCGCGCCAGCCAATCACTGATGCTCGCGGTGCGCGCACGCGCGCTGCTCGACGGCCGCCTCGCGCCGTCGATCGACGACGTGCTCGATCTCGCCGAGCCGGTGCTGAAGCATCGCATGGCGCTGACCTTCCCCGCCCGCGCCGAAGGCCGCACCATTCCGGACGTGATCCGGCAACTGAAGAGCCGGATTGGTTGATGGCCGCAGCGACAGGGCACGCCGACAAGGAGATCCTCGCAATCCGGCGCGCCGACGGCGAAAGCCGGACATTGGCGTCCTCGCTGCCGCGCCTGGTCCTGGAAGCCCGGCAGATCGCCGCCAACGTCATTCACGGCCTGCACGGGCGACGCCGCGCCGGGTCGGGCGAAAGCTTCTGGCAATATCGCCGCTTCGTCTCCGGCGAGCCGTCGCAGCGCGTCGACTGGCGTCGCTCGGCACGCGATGACCATCTTTATGTCCGCGAGCAGGAATGGGAGGCCGCACACACGGTGTGGATCTGGCCGGACCGTTCGCCGTCAATGGCCTTCGCCTCCAAAGGCGCGCGCGACAGCAAGCTGGAGCGTGCGCTGATCGTGACATTTGCGCTGGCCGAACTGCTGGTCGCCGGCGGTGAACGCGTCGGCATTCCCGGCCTGCTCAATCCGACCGGGAGCCGCAGCGTCATCGACCGCATCGCGCAGGCGATGCTGCATGATGAGACGGCGCGGCCGAGCCTGCCGCCCTCCTTCGTGCCGTCGGCGCTGGCCGAAATCGTGGTGCTGTCGGATTTCTGGTCGCCGATCCCGGAGATCAGCACGATGCTCGCCGGCCTGTCGGCGTCGGGCGCGCATGGCACGATGGTGCAGGTGGTCGATCCCGCCGAGGAGACCTTTCCCTATTCCGGGCGTGTCGAGTTCGTCGAGCCCGAAGGTGGCGAGGTGATCACCGCCGGCCGCGCCGAGAGCTGGGCGCAGGACTACGTCGCCCGCGTCGCGCTGCATCGCGACCAGATCCGCGCCGAGACCGCCAAGCTCGACTGGCTGTTCACGACGCACACCACCAGCCGCTCGGCGGCCGAGTTGCTGTTGTTCCTGCACGCCGGCATGACGACGAGCAAGGTCGGCACCCGCGGCAGCGTCAAAGTGGGCGCAGGCACGAGAGGGCTCGGCGCATGATGGGACTGCCGCTGTCATTCGCCGAACCGTTGCTGCTGACCGGCCTCATCAGCCTGCCCGTGCTGTGGTGGTTGCTGCGGGTGATGCCGCCGCGGCCGCGGCGCATCGAGTTTCCGCCGACACGGCTGCTGTTCGACATCACGCCGAGAGAGGAGACGCCATCGCGCTCGCCGTGGTGGCTCACATTGCTGCGGCTGATCGCGGCGGCGCTGGTGATCTTTGCGGCGGCCGGCCCGATCTGGAATCCGCGCACCGAAGCCGTCGGCAGTAAAGCGCCGCTGGTGCTGCTGCTCGACGACAGCTGGAGCGCCGCCGCAAGCTGGGAGACGCGCATCAAGGCGGCCGACGAGATCATCGCCAATGCCGATGCCGACCGCCGCGGCGTTGCGCTCGTGCCGCTGTCGGAGCCCGCGCGCGATCTCACGCTGATGCCAGCCGGCGCGGCCCGCGTCGCGCTGCGCCAGATTGCGCCCAAGGCCTACACCACCGAGCGCGCCGACGCGCTGCCGCAGCTCGATCGCTTTCTCAAGGCCACGGGCGATGCCGAGATCCTGTGGTTCTCGGACGGCGTCGATCCCGGCCGCGGCAGTGAGTTCGTGACCGGTCTCGCCAAGACCATCGGCGATCGCAGCCTGACCGTGTTCGAAGGCGGCACCCTGTCGCCGCTGGCGCTCGCCGGCGCCGAGAATGCCGCCGCCCGGATGACCGTGAAGGTGCTGCGCGCCGATCTCTCGATCCCCGGGGGCGTGGTGCGCGCCCTCGACGCCAAGGGCTCGCCGCTCGGCGAGGCGCAATTCAGCTTCGCCGCCGGTGCACACGACGCGGAAGCCAGTTTCGACCTGCCGGTCGAGCTGCGCAACGACATCACCCGGCTGGAGATCGCGGGCGAGCGCTCGGCCGGCGCCGTGCAGCTGCTCGACAAGCGCTGGCGCCGCCGCGCCGTCGGCATCGTTTCGGGCGCCACCAGCGACACCGCCCAGCCGCTGCTCGCACCGACCTTCTATCTGACTCGCGCGCTGTCGCCCTTCGCCGATCTGAGGCTGGGTGACCGCGGCGCGCCGCAACAGATCATCACGCAGTTTCTCGACCAGAAAGTGCCGATGATCGTGATGGCCGATGTCGGCACGCTGTCTCCGGAGCTGCGCGATCGCCTCAATGGCTGGATCGAGAATGGCGGCGTGCTGGTGCGCTTCGCCGGCCCCCGGCTGGCGCAAGGCGATGACGACCTCGTGCCGGTCAAGCTGCGGCGTGGCGGGCGCACGCTCGGCGGCAGCCTGACCTGGGAGAAGCCGCAGCATCTCGCAGCGTTCGCAGCAGACGGCCCGTTCGCCGGCATCGGCGTGCCGAAGGACGTCACGATCAGCCGTCAGGTGCTGGCCGAGCCCGACGCCGTGCTCGCGACCAAGAGCTGGGCCTCGCTCGAGGACGGCACGCCGCTGGTCACCGGCGAACATCGCGGCAAGGGCCTGATCGCGCTGTTCCATGTCAGCGCCGACATGCGCTGGTCGGATCTGCCGATGTCCGGCGCCATGGTCGAGATGCTCCGCCGCATTGTCGACATGTCCGGCTACACCTCGACGCCGGGGGCGGGTCCCGCCGGCGAGAGCGCCAAGGCGACGCTGGCGCCGCTGCACATCCTCGACGGCTTCGGTGCCTTCGGACCGCCGCCTTCGACGGCCAAGCCGCTGCCGGCCGATTTCAACGACCGGGCTTCGCTCGATCATCCACCCGGCTTCTACGGCCCAGCCGAGGGACCTACCGCAGTGAACACGCTCAGCCCCGCCGATCGCATCCTGCAGCTCGACACCTCTGCGCTGCGCGCCAAGCGCGCGAGCTACACGACGGCGGAACCGCGCGATCTCCGGGGCATCCTGCTGTCGACCGCCTTGCTGCTGTTCCTGATCGACGCGGTCATCGTCGCGCTGCTCGGCGGCGCGCTGGCCGCACTGGCACGCCGGCGGCGCGCCGCGCCGGCGGCGATCGCCTTGGTCATGCTCGCCACCGGTGCGCTGCTTGCGGTCGCGCTGCCGACCGCCGCACGCGCCGACGCGGCCAGCGATGATTTCGCCATGCGTGCAGTGTCGCAGACGCGGCTCGCTTACGTCGTGACCGGCAATGCCGATGTCGATGCGATCGTGAAGGCCGGGATGACCGGGCTGACCTTGTTCCTGGCGCAGCGCACGGCGCTGGAGGCCGGCGACCCCGTCGGCGTCGATCCCGCCCATGACGAACTCGCCTTCTTCCCCCTGATCTATTGGCCGATCGTGCCGGGCGCGCCGAAGCCGCCGCAGGACGCGATCAACAAGATCGACGCCTATATGAAGCAAGGCGGCACCGTGATCTTCGACACCCGCGACGCGGTCGAGGCGCCTCCCGGCGACAACGGCGCCCAGCAGACGCCGGGCATGCAGTCGCTGCGCGACATCCTGTCCTCGCTGGATGTGCCCGAGCTCGAGCCGGTGCCGCGCGAGCATGTGCTGACCAAGACGTTCTATCTGCTGCGCGACTTCCCCGGCCGCTTCACCGCAGGGCAGACCTGGGTCGAGGCGCTGCCCAAGGACGAGGACGAGGACAGCGCGGCCCGCCCGGCGCGCGGCGGCGACGGCGTGTCGCCGATCATCATCACCTCGAACGATCTCGCCGGCGCCTGGGCGCTCCGCCCCGACGGCCAGGCCATGCTGCCGATGGTGCCGGGCGAGCCGCGCCAGCGCGAATTCGCCTTCCGCGCCGGCGTCAACATCGTGATGTACACGTTGACCGGCAACTACAAGGCCGACCAGGTGCATGCACCGGCGCTGATCGAACGGCTCGGACAGTGACCATGGTCGTCATGAACGTCGGTCCCGCCCCAATCTCCGCCGTCATGCCCTTGCTTGTCCCGGGCATCCACGTCCCTCCGTTCTCTCAGCACGACGTGGATGGCCGGGATGGGCCCGGCCATGACGAAGCCAGCGAGTTTGCCTCATGAACTACGGCATCGCGTTCACGCCTCTGGTTCCGACATTGGTGCTGTGGCTGGCGATCGGCGCGATCGTGGTCATCGCGGCGCTGCTGTTGCTCGGCCGCTCGCGCTCGGCCTGGATCCGCGTCACTGCGCTCGCGCTGATCGCGCTGGCGCTCGCCAATCCGCAGTTCACGCGCGAGGACCGCGAGCCATTGAGCTCGGTGGCCGCCGTCGTCGTCGACAAGAGCCCGAGCCAGAATTTCGGCGACCGCAACAAGCAGACGCAGGCGGCCCAGGAGGCGCTGGTCGACAGCCTGAAGAAGATCAAGGGCCTCGAGGTCCGCGTCGTCGATGCCGGCCAGGCCGATGGCGAGACCGACGGCACGCATCTGTTCGGCGCGCTGACCTCGGCGCTGTCGGACGTGCCGGTCGATCGCGTCGCCGGCGCCTTCCTGATCACCGACGGCCGCGTGCATGACATTCCCGGCAATGTCGCAGCCCTCGGCTTCCAGGCGCCACTGCAAGCGCTGATCACCGGACAGAAGGCCGAGCGCGACCGCCGCATCGCCATCACCGCCGCACCGCGCTTCGGCATCGTCGGCCAGCCGCAGACGATCAGCTTCCGGCTCGACGATCAGGGCGTCAGTGGCGCCAGCGCCAAGGTCGTGATCCGCCGCGACGGCGAGGTCATCAGCGAGCGCACCTTGACCAGCGGTCAGGCCGCCAATGTCGACGTCGACATCAAGCATGAAGGCCAGAACATCGTCGAGATCGAGGCCTCCCCGCTCGACAACGAGCTGACGCTCGTCAACAACCGTGCTGTCGTGTCGATCGACGGCGTGCGCGACAAGCTACGCGTGCTGCTGGTGTCGGGCGAGCCGCATTCCGGCGAGCGCACTTGGCGCAACCTGTTGAAGTCGGACGCCAGCATCGACCTCGTCCACTTCACCATCCTGCGGCCGCCGGAGAAGCAGGACGGCACGCCGATCAACGAGCTGTCGCTGATCGCGTTTCCGACCCGCGAGCTGTTCCAGCAGAAGATCAACGAATTCCAGCTGATCATCTTCGATCGCTACGCCCGCCAGGGCGTGCTGCCGATCGCCTATTTCGACAATATCGCCCGCTACGTCAGGAATGGCGGCGCGGTGCTGGTGTCGGCCGGGCCGGACTACGCCTCCAACACCAGCATCTGGCGCACGCCGCTGGACTCGGTGCTGCCCGCCGAACCGGTCGGCGTGACCGAGAAGCCGTTTTATGCGCATCTCTCCGACGCCGGCAAACGCCACCCGGTCACGCGCGGGCTCGAAGGCTCGGCCTCCGAGCCGCCGCATTGGAGCCGCTTCTTCCGCACCGTCGAGACCCGCAACGCGGTCAGCCCGCCGGTCATGACCGGCGCCGACGGCAAGCCGCTCTTGCTACTGTCGCGCTTCGGCGCCGGCCGCGTCGCACTGCTGTTGTCCGACCACATCTGGCTGTGGGCACGCGGCTATGAAGGCGGCGGTCCACATCTCGATCTGCTGCGGCGCATGTCGCATTGGCTGATGCAGCAGCCTGACCTCGACGAGGAGGCGCTGCGGCTGCAGGTCCAGGGCAAGGACCTCGCCGTCATCCGCCAGACCATGGGCGACACCGTGCCGCCGGTGACCGTGACGTCACCGTCGGGCCAGACGCGTGAGCTCACCCTGGCCCAAGGCGATCCTGGCGAATGGCGCGCGACCCTGCCCGCCAACGAGCTCGGCCTGTGGCAGGCCACCGACGGCACCTTGAAGGCGCTGATCAATGTCGGGCCGACCAATCCCAAGGAGTTCTCCGAGGTCACCTCCACCACCGAGACCCTGAAGCCGCTGGCGCAGGCGACCGGCGGCGATGCCCGCCGCATCGGCGATGGATCGGGCATCGACATGCCGCGCATCGTCCCGGTCCGCTCGTCGACGCTGTTCAGCGGCGATGGCTGGATGGGCGTGCGGATCCGCGATGCCAGCGTGGTCAAGGGCGTCGGCGTGCTGCCGATGTTCGCCGGCGTGATCGGCCTCCTGCTGCTGCTCGGCGCGCTCGCCGCGACCTGGGTTCGCGAGGGACGCTGAGACCAATCGTTCGGGTGCGGCCCTTCATGCGCATCCGGACGCGTCAGCGTGGCGCTGAGGGCACAGCTGGGCCGATTCAGTGGCCATTTGTCGTCGGCTGATTGACAGTTCCTGATCCCCCCTGCGATGTTACTTTGTAACAATGGCTGAGCCTCTCAGCTGAACGGGGTGGCCGATCGACATGAGCCAATGCTGGCCATGAGCTGGTTTCGCGCGAACATCAAACATGGATCGCGGCTGGCGCTGTGTGCGCTGCTGCTGCAGTTCGCGCTCGCCTTCGGTCATGTTCATTGGCTCGCAGCGCAGGCTCAGGATGGCGCGGCGGTCAATATCGCCAGCGTTCGCACCGGCTCGCCGGCAAGTCCCGATCCCGATCAGCAGCCGTCCGCAGACAACTGCGCCATCTGCGCCGTCATGGCGATGGCGCAGTCGATCCTGCTGTCCCCGGCGCCGGTTCTCGCCCTTCCCGCCCCCGTCGCGTTTCGTCTGCCCGACGCGATCACTGCTCCGCTCGCCGCCGTCGCGGTCAGCACGGCGTTCCAGCCGCGCGCCCCTCCCACCGCCTGATCTCAACCACGCGAAACATCGCCACCGCTGCGCGCACGCGCGCAGCGACAGCATGCACGAATGGGGCCGGCGCAAGCCGGCGGCAGGCGCATCCCACAAGCGACGATGTGGGACGCCTGATCAGAATCAGGAATGGAAAATGTTGCCCAGAGCTTTGATGTCAGGCTGCAGCGCCGCAGCCATTTTGTGCCTTTTCAGCGCCTCCGCGCGTGCCGATGATCCAAAGCCGGCGGCCGAACTGCCTGAAGTCAACGTCACCGCGCCGAGCCCGATCCGAGCGCGCAAGCCGGTGGTGCCGCGGCCCAATCCGACCACGCGCGTGGCGCGCGGCGGCACCCGTGCGCCGGCGCCCGCGCGCGAAACACCGGCCGCGCCGCCGCCCCCCCAGCAAGGCGTGCTGCCGGTCGTGACCGATCAGTTCGCCACCGTCACGGTGGTGCCGAACGAGGAGCTTCGCCGCTCCGGTGCCGCCACACTCGGCGATCTGCTGAACTCGAAGCCGGGCATCACCGGCTCCAGCTTCGCACCGGGCGCCTCGAGCAGGCCGATCATCCGCGGCCTCGATGTCAACCGCGTGGGCATTGTCGAGAACGGCATCGGCGGCGGCGGCGCCTCGGATCTCGGCGAGGACCATTTCGTCCCGATCGATCCGCTCACCAGCGATCAGATCGAGGTGGTCCGCGGTCCTGCGGCGCTGCGCTATGGCTCGACGTCGATCGGCGGCGTCGTCAGCGCCACCAACAATCGCATCCCGCAGGCGCTGCCGACGTGCTCGAGCGCGCCGTTCCAGAGCTATGGCCTGCCCGCGACCGCGCCCGCGGCGGCAAGTGCGCCCTGCGTCACGGCCGAGACGCGCACCTCCTTCAGCTCGGTCGATCGCGGCGTCGAAGGCGGCGTGCTGCTCGATGCCGGCGGCGGCAATTTTGCCCTTCACGCCGACGCCTATGGCCGCAAGACCGGTGATTATTCCATTCCGGGCTATCCGTATCTGTTCGACCAGACCCGTCCGGTGAACGGCCGGCAGCCCAATTCGGCGGTGCAGAATGACGGCGCCTCGATCGGCGGCAGCTATTTCTTCAGCGGCGGCTTCATCGGCGCGGCGATCACGCAGACCGACGCGCTCTACCACATTCCGGGAACCGACGGATCCGACAACCGGACGCGCATCGATGCGCATCAGACCAAGATCACCGCGAAGGGCGAGTACCGGCCGGACTCGGCGGCGATCGACGCGATCCGCTTCTGGGCCGGTGCGACCGACTACCGGCACAATGAAATCGGACTCGCCGATGTGACCAACCCGGCGACCGACGGCATCCGCCAGACCTTCACCAACCGCGAGCAGGAAATCCGCGTCGAAATGCAGATGATGCCGGTCAATCTGCGCTTCGCCACGCTGACGACGGCCTATGGCCTACAGGCGGGTCACCAGGAGCTCAACGCGCCGAGCCCGGACAATCCAGGCACCGTCTTCAACGGCCTGTTCGGGCCTAACACCAACAACCGCGTTGCCGGCTACGTCTTCAATGAACTCGCCTTCACGCCCACGACCAAAGCGCAGGTCGCCGGCCGCATCGAGCACGTCTCGTTGAACGGCTCCACGCCCGACTTCCCGGCGGACTTTCTTCCGAACGGCGCGCCGCAAGCCAACATCGCCCGCAACCCGTCTTACACGCCGAAGAGCGCGAGCGTCGGCCTGTTGCAGGATCTGCCCGGCGATCTGGTGGCGAGCATCACGGCCCAATATGTCGAGCGTGCGCCGAAGGCGGCCGAACTGTTCTCGCGCGGCGGGCATGATGCGACCGCGACCTTCGACATCGGCAACCCGAACCTGACGATCGAGACCGCCAAGACCGTCGAGGTCGGCCTGCGCAAGGCTACCGGTCCGTTCCGCTTCGAGGCGACCGCCTACTACACGCAGTTCAGCAACTTCATCTATCGCCGTCTCACCGGCGTGATGTGCAGCGACGATTTCGACTCCTGCGGCACTGCGGGTGCCAATCTCAACCAGGCGGTCTATTCGCAGCGTAACGCGCTGTTCCGCGGCGCCGAGTTCCAGAGCCAGTTCGATGTCGCTCCGCTCGGCACCGGCATCTGGGGCATCGAGAACCAGTTCGACGTCGTCCGGGCGACATTCCCTGACGGCACCAACGTGCCGCGGATTCCGCCGCTGCGCATCGGCGGCGGCCTGTTCTGGCGCGACGCGAACTGGCTGACACGCGTCAACCTGTTGCACGCCTTCGCCCAGAACGACATCGCCCCGATCGCGGAAACGCCGACTCCGGGCTACAACCTGCTGAAGGCCGAGGTCAGCTACCGGACCAAGCTCGATCCGAACATGTTCGGCGCGCGCGAGATGCTGGTCGGCCTGGTCGGCAACAACCTGCTGAACGAGAAGATCCGCAACTCCGTGTCCTACACCAAGGATCAGGTCCTGCTGCCCGGCATCGGGGTGCGGATATTTGCCAATCTGAAGTTCTGATCACGAACTCGGAGGAGCGCAGAAGCCGACCAACCTGCGCTCCCTCCTTCGTCATTGCGAGGAGCGAAGCGACGAAGCAATCCAGAGTCCTCGCTGGGCCCTGGATTGCTTCGCTCGCAATGATGGAAAGATCTTAGCGCGCGTAATCCCAATCAGGACGGATCTCGCCCGCGACACCCTCGAAGGCGCCCTCGACCAGCTCGTTCACCAGCAACCGGTTGTAGTCGACAGGCCCGGGCATCGTCGCGCGGCCCTTCGGCACCGGCTTGAAGCCGACCCGCGCATAATAGGCGGCATCGCCGACCAGCAGGATCAGGCGGTGGCCCTGCACGCGCGCATCCGCGATCGAGCGCTCCATCAGCATGCGGCCGATGCCGTGCTTGCGAAACGGCGGCTCGACCGTCAGCGGCCCGAGCATCAGCGCCTTGGTGTCGCCGACGCAGATCGGCAGCTGCCGCACAGAGCCGACCAGCAAGGTGCCGATATGGGCGGTGAACGACAATTCGAGCAGGTGATCGACGTGCTCGCGCAACCGATAGGCGCTCAGCACGAAGCGGCCGGGGCCGAAGGTGCGCTCATGCAGCCGCTCGATCGCCTGCGCATCGCCCGGCTTCTCGGCTGAGATCGTGATGGAGAGGTCACTCATGTGGGGTGGCGAGATAGCATCCCGGCGCGGCGCGGTCCATGGCGTGGCGCCGTCGCTTTCACCGCATTCGCTCAGTCCTCCAGATCACCTGCTGAATTTCTGAGCATTCAGACGGTGTGACCGAAGATTGTGCTGAGATGTCAAGTTTCCGGAGCCGCCATCGCCTAACCTCGCCCCCGTCATGAGCGTTGCGGCCGTCGTCCCGGCCGCTTGGGACCCCTCTGACACAGCGGCAGGTCGAAGATGACAGGTGCATTCCGGTCGCGCCATCGCGGCGAAACTCATGTTTTCGATGATCTCAAGACGCTGCTGGCCTGCGCCTCGCCCCGCCGCTCCGGCGATGAACTGGCGGGCGTCGCGGCCGACAGCGCCGCGCGGCGGGTGGCGGCACGGATGGCGCTGGCCGATGTGCCGTTGCGACGTTTCCTCGACGAGCCGCTGATTCCCTACGAGACCGACGAGGTCACGCGCCTCATCCTCGACAGCCACGATGCCGCGGCATTCGCGCCGGTCGCCGCGCTGACCGTTGGGCAGTTTCGCGAGTGGCTGCTGTCCTGGGAGGCGGATGCCGACCGGCTTGCCACGCTCGCGCCCGGCCTCACCCCGGAGATGGTCGCGGCCGTCTCCAAGCTGTGCGGCAATGGCGATCTGATCGCCATCGCGGCGAAGTGCCGGGTGGTGACCGCGTTTCGTTCCACCATCGGCCTGCCCGGCCGGCTGTCGTCACGGCTGCAGCCCAACGATCCGACCGACGATCCCCAGGCGATCGCGGCCGGCACCCTCGACGGTCTGCTGTTCGGCATGGGCGATGCCGTGATCGGCATCAATCCAGCGACGGACAATGTCGAAGCCTGCATTCGCCTGCTGTCGATGCTCGACGACATCAGGTGCAAATTCGAGGTGCCGACGCAATCCTGCGTGCTCAGCCACGTCACGACCTCGATCCAGGCGATCGAGCAAGGCGCGCCCCTGGATCTCGTCTTTCAATCGATTGCCGGCACCGAGGCCGCCAATGCCGGGTTCGGCGTGACGCTCGCATTGCTGGCGGAGGCGCAGGACGCCGCGCAGTCGCTCAAGCGCGGCACCATCGGCAGCAACGTCATGTATTTCGAGACCGGCCAGGGCGCGGCGCTCTCGGCCGACGCCCATCACGGCCTCGATCAGCAGACCGTCGAGGCCCGCGCCTACGCGGTCGCGCGCGCCTTCTCGCCGCTGCTGGTCAATACCGTCGTCGGCTTCATCGGTCCGGAATATCTGTACGACGCAAAGGAAATCATCCGCGCCGGGCTGGAGGATCATTTCTGCGCCAAGCTGCTCGGCGTGCCGATGGGCTGCGACGTCTGCTACACCAACCATGCCGAGGCCGATCAGGACGACATGGACGATCTGGCGCTGCTGCTCGCGGCGGCCAATGTCAATTTCCTGATCGCGGTCCCCGGCGCCGACGACATCATGCTCAACTATCAAAGCCTGTCGCATCACGACGTGATGCGGTTGCGGCATCTGCTCAATCGCCGCCCGGCACCCGAGTTCGAGGCCTGGCTGGCGCGCATGGGCCTGCTCGACGAACACGGCCGCGTGCCGCCGCTGCCGGGCAGCGCGCCCGCCGTCACCCGGCTGATCGGACGCGGAGCGCGGGCATGAGGGACGATGCGTTCGACATGTTGCGCCGGATGACGCGCGCCCGCGTCGCGCTCGGACGCTGCGGAGACGGGCTGCCGACGCAGGCCAGACTGGAATTCCAGATGGCGCATGCGCTCGCGCGCGACGCCGTGTGGGGCAAGGTCAATTTCGACAGCATCGCCGACGCGCTGGCGCCGCGCGAGGTGATCAAGGTGGCCAGCGCGGCGCCGGACCGCGCCAGCTACCTGCGCCGGCCCGACCTCGGACGCCGCCTCGCCGCAGGCGCAGCCTCACAGCTGCCGTCAGGTCCGTTCGATCTCGTCTTCGTCATCGCCGACGGGCTCTCCGCCGATGCGGTCGAACGCCACGCAGCTGACGTGGTGATCGCGACCGAGGCGCGACTCCCGGGCCTTGCCATTGGTCCGGTCGTGCTGGCCTCGCAGGCGCGCGTCGCGCTGGGCGACGATGTCGGCGCGGCGATGCGCGCCCGGCTCGTGGCCGTTCTCATCGGCGAGCGCCCGGGGCTGTCGGCGGCCGACTCGCTCGGCGTCTACCTCACACTCCATCCGGCGCCCGGCCTGCGCGACAGCGCGCGCAACTGCATCTCGAACATTCATGACCACGGCCTGTCGGCGGAGCGGGCCGGCGAGAAGCTGGCCTGGCTGGTGCGCGAAGCGCTGCGGATCGGCGTCACCGGCATCGGCCTCAAGGAAGCGGCGCCGGACGGCGCGATCGAGACCACACACTCGACAGCAGAGATCACCCATCACAAACCGACAGGAGCGCGTGGACATGAGTGACGAGACCAAACCGACGCTTTCGAAGAGCCTGACCGGCCTCCATCTCTGGGGCATCGCGGTCGGGCTGGTGATCTCCGGCGAATATTTCGGCTGGAGCTATGGCTGGGACAAGGCGGGCACGCTCGGCTTCCTGGTCACCACGATCTTCATCGCGGTGATGTACACGACCTTCATCTTCTCCTTCACCGAGCTGACCACGGCGATCCCGCATGCCGGCGGCCCGTTCGCCTATTCCTATCGCGCCTTCGGCCCGCTCGGCGGCTTCGTCGCGGGCTTTGCGACCTTGATCGAGTTCGTGTTCGCCCCGCCCGCGATTGCGCTCGCGATCGGTGCCTATCTCAACGTCCAGTTTCCGGCGCTGTCGCCGAAAGCCGCCGCGCTCGGCGCCTATGTGGTGTTCATGGCGCTCAACATCGCCGGCGTCTCGATCGCCGCGACGTTCGAATTGTTCGTCACGATCCTGGCGATCGCCGAACTCCTGGTGTTCATGGGCGTGGTGTCGCCCGGCTTCTCCTTCGCCAATTTCGCCGCCAATGGCTGGGCCGGTGAAAGCACGTTCTCGCTGACGAGCATCGGCGGCATCATCGCGGCCATTCCCTTCGCGATCTGGTTCTTCCTGGCGATCGAAGGCGCGGCCATGGCTGCCGAGGAGACGAAGAATCCGACCAAGACCGTTCCGCTCGCCTATATCGCCGGCATCCTGACCCTCGTCGTGCTCGCCTTCGGCACCATGATCATGGCCGGCGGCGTCGGCGACTGGTCGAAGCTCGCCAACATCAACGATCCCCTGCCGCAGGCCATGAAGATCGTCGTCGGCGAGAATTCGGGCTGGCTGCACATGCTGGTGTGGATCGGCCTGTTCGGCCTGATTGCCTCGTTTCACGGCATCATCATGGGCTATTCGCGCCAGATCTTCGCGCTGTCGCGCGCCGGCTTCCTGCCAGCAAAGCTCGCCGCGCTGCATCCGACCTGCCGCACGCCGCATTGGGCGATCCTCGCCGGCGGCGTGGTCGGCATCGCCGCGATCTTTTCCGACGAGCTGATCCAATTCGCCGGGCAGACGCTGACGGCGAACATCGTCACCATGAGCGTGTTCGGCGCCCTGGTGATGTACATCATGAGCATGGCCGCCCTGTTCCGCCTGCGCGCGACCGAGCCCAATTTGGTCCGGCCGTTCAAGGCGCCGCTCTATCCGGTGCTCCCGGCCGTGGCCCTGGTGTGCGCGACGCTCTCGCTGCTCACGATGGTCTGGTTCAACCTGCAGGTGTTTGCGGCCTTCGTGGTGCTGTTCGCCGCCGGCCTGCTGCTCTATCGTCTGACGGCAGGCAAGCGCACCAATGCGGCGAATGACAATCTGCTCGACATCGCCCTGAACGAGGCCCGCGCCATGGCCGATTGATCCGGCCGCCGCGTGAGATCTTCGCCAACAGCCCTCCGCGCCATGTCCGTGCGCGGAGGTCCCATCGAGAGCCCGCTTCGACAGGCACGTGACTTGCATAACTACGAGGTGTGAATCGACGGCGCATTTCCTCAAAGGCGAGGATCTCATGGCACAGCATCTTGCAGCCGACAGCCAGCCTCCGCGGGATCGGAGCCGGAACATTCTGGCCGCCGCCGCGACCGGCGTGGCTGACTTCATCGCCCGCACGGGAGGTCGCCCCGAAGCGGTGTTCGAGCGGATCGGCATCGATGCGGAATGCCTTGGCCAGACCCGCCGCGCGCTCGACCTCGCAGACTATGTCGCGATGATGGAGGACGCCGCGCAGGAGACCGGCAACGACAATTTCGGACTGTGGTTCGGCCAGCGCTACCAGCCGCAGATGCTCGGTCTGATCGGCGAGATCGCGCTTGCGGCCCCGACGCTCGGCTCGGCCATCGAGCACCTCGCGCTGTGGTTTCCCTGGCATCAGCAGGCGACCGAGACCCGGCTCACCCGACGTGACGGCTTGCTCCGGCTCGAATATCGCATTCTCGACGGCTCGATCGTCGATCGCCGGCAGGATGCCGAGCTGACCATGGGCATGTTCGCGAATGTCTTCCGCACCTGCCTGCCGTCGGGCTGGGCGCCCGAGATGGTGCTGTTCGAGCATGCCCGGCCCGCGTCCTGGCGCGACCATGAAGCGGCGTTCGATGCCGATGTCGGCTGGTCGCAGGGGACCAACGCGCTGGTGTTTCGCGATCGCGGCCTGGACCGCGCGATGCCGCAGGCCGATCTGTCGCGCCTGCAGCGGCTGACCACCGATCTCGCCGGCGTTGCCGGCTCGTGCGGCACGCCGGCATTTCTCGACCTGGTTCGCGGCGAGATCAGGCGGCGGCTGTCCGCGGGCGCGCTTCATCTGGAGGAGGTCGCCGAGGCGCTGTCGACCACGCCCTGGACCTTGCAGCGCCGCCTTGCTGAATTCGGCGCCACCTTCTCCGATCTGATCGAGGCTACGCGCCTCGATCTCGCCCGCCATTATCTGCGCCAGGCCCATTTGCCGCTGGGCGACATCGCCTTCCTGCTCGGCTATTCCGAAGCTTCAGCCTTCTCCCGCGCGTTCGCCCGCTGGACCGGCTGCAGCCCGCGGCGATGGCGTCAGCTCTCCTTGCAGGCGATGGCCCGCAACTGACGCCACGCCAGCGTCACTCCGCCGGCATTGTCTTCTCGACCAGCCGCACCCAATAGGACGCGCCGTGGCCGAGAATGTTGTCGTTGAAGCGATAGGCCGGATGGTGACAGTCCTTGCCGTCGCCCATGCCGAGGAACACGAACGCGCCGGGGCGGGCCTGCAGCATGAAAGCGAAGTCCTCGGCGCCCATCAGCGGCGGCGCCTGATCGACGACGCGCTCCGCCCCGACCACGTCGCGCGCGACGTCGGCGGCGATCACGGTCTCGCGCGCATGATTCATCGTGATCGGATAGAGCCGGGTGTATTTCGTCGTGGCCGTGCCGCCATAGGTGCGCGCGATGCCGTCGGCGACCTCGGCGATGCGCCGTTCGACCAGGTCCTGCACCTCGGGATCGAGCGTGCGCACGGTGCCCTTCAGCTCGACGGTTTCGGGAATGACGTTCATGGCCTTGCCGGCCTCGACCATGCAGATCGAGATGACCGCCGACTTGATCGGATCGATGTTGCGCGACACGATCGACTGCAGTGCCGTGATGATGTGCGCGGCGATCAGCACGCTGTCGACCGCCTTGTGGACGCCGGCGCCGGCATGGCCGCCCTTGCCATGAACGGTGATCTCGAGTTCGTCGGACGCGGCCAGCATCGGGCCCGGCCGCAGCGCAAAGACTCCCTCGGGCACGCCTGGCGCATTGTGCAGGCCGTAGACCTCCTGGATGCCCCAGCGGGTCATCAGGCCATCATCGACCATCGCCTTGCCGCCGGCACCGCCCTCCTCGGCCGGCTGGAAGATCACGATCGCCGTGCCGTCGAAATTGCGGGTCTCGGCGAGATGCTTGGCGGCCCCGAGCAGCATCGCGGTGTGGCCGTCATGGCCGCAGGCATGCATCAGCCCCGGTGTCTTCGAGGCATAGGGCACGCCCGAAGCCTCCTCGATCGGCAGCGCGTCCATGTCGGCGCGCAGGCCGATGATGCGGCCCGACCCCGTCTTGCGGCCACGGATCACACCGACCACGCCGGTCCGCCCGATGCCGGTGACGACCTCGTCGCACCCGAATTCCCGCAGCCGCTCGGCGACGATGCCGGCGGTGCGATGCACCTCATACATCAACTCCGGATGCTCGTGAAAATCGTGGCGCCAGGCGGCCATATCGTCGGCGAGAGCGGCGATGCTGTTGAGGATGGGCATGGAAGCAGGGATCTCTTTGCAGGACGTGGAGCGAACCCGAACCATGACGGCACTGGCGGGCGGATACAAGCGTCCGCCATGCGGCGTGATGGGATGTGATGAGCCGGCCTCAGGCGGATGGCCGCCCGAGCGGTGCATGCGACAGATAGGCCAGCAGCTTCATCTCGCGACGGCCGCGGGTGACGGTATCCAGCACCAGGCCCGACGAGGCCGACAGCAGCGCCATGATCATCAGGCCCATCGACAGCACGGCCGTGGGCAGCCGCGGCACCAGCCCGGTCTCGATGAAGGTAACGAAGACCGGGATCGCGAAGCCGATCGAGACCAGCGCGAAGAAGATGCCGATCGCCGTGAAGAAGCGCAGCGGCTTCTCCGAGCGATAGAGCTTCAGGATCGTACCGAGGATGCGGAAGCCGTCGCGCCAGGTGTTGAGCTTGGAGACCGAACCTTCTGGCCGCGCATAATACGGCGTTGCGATTTCGGCCACCGGGAGCGCCAGTTCCAGCGCATGAACGCTGAGTTCGGTCTCGATCTCGAAACCGTCGGAGAGAACGGGAAATGATTTCACAAAGCGCCGCGAGAACACGCGGTAGCCGGACAGGATGTCCTTGAAGGCCTGACCGAACACTTCGGCGAGAAAGCGCGTCAGCATCCAATTGCCGGTGCGATGGCCCATGCGATAGGCCGCCTGCTCCTGGTCGATCCGCAGTCCCACGACCATGTCGAGATGCTCGGCCACGAGCCGCTCGATCATGCGTGGCGCGCTCGGCGCATCATAGGTGGCGTCGCCATCGACCAGCACGTAGATGTCGGCATCGACATCGGCAAACATTCGCCGGACCACATGGCCTTTGCCCTGCCGCCGCTCGCTGCGCACCTCGGCGCCGGCCGCGCGCGCGACCTCGATGGTGCGATCCTTCGAATTGTTGTCATAGACGTAGACGGTCGCCGTCGGCAGCGCCTGCTTGAAGTCCCTGACCACGGCGGCGACGGCCGCCTCCTCATTGTAGCAGGGCACCAGCACTGCGATCCGCATCGATGGTGAACTCATAGACCCCTCTCCCACGCCGGGGAGACTGCCCGCATTCGGTGCAGAATTTCATAATGAGCCGGCCTGAGCGGGCTGTTCCGGCCGCCAGGTGGGAATGACCTTAACGCCGTCTAGCACCTCGCGCAGGCGGGACAGCGTCCCCAAAGTGGTTCCCTCGGGCAGCGCATCGCGGGCGAAGAAGCCGGTCTCGACGATCTCGCTGTTCGGCGTCGGCGGCCGGTCCTGCGTGAACCTTTTGATAACGAATACGGCGACGTGGTCCCGTGGCGAGACGTGGCTGTTGAGGAAAACGCCGTGCAGCTCCGGCTCAGCCGAGAGCTGGATCCGTCCCTCCTCGAACAATTCCCGCGTCAGCGCCTCCAGGAAGGTCTCGCCGACCTCGACACCCCCGCCCGGCAGGTGCCAGCCGGCGACATAGCCATGCCTGACCAGGAACACCCGATTGTCGGCATCCAGCACGACGCCGCGCACACCCAGGGTCATGCCGCGCGCGAACCGCCAATACAGATGAAAGCCGCGCCGGAGCAGCGGCTCGAACCGGATCCGCAAGCGGCTGAGATGTGTTGTCATCAGAATTCGAAGTCCTGGTTGTCCTTGCGCTTCCCCGCGGGGCTTGCCATGAGAGCCGGCAGCATGAGGGATAGCACGACATGACGATTTGGCGCGCTCGCATCCGCATTCGGCGCCGAGGCCGGTGATGGCCGCGTTCACGCTCGCGCATCTGTCCGACCCGCATCTCGCACCGCTGCCGCGGCCGCGGCTGGCGGAGCTCGCCGGCAAGCGCGCGCTCGGCTATCTGAACTGGACCCGCAACCGCTACAAATATCACCGGCGCGATATTCTCGATCTGCTGGTGTCGGACCTGCACACGCAGATGCCGGACCAGATTGCCGTCACCGGCGATCTGGTCAATTTCGCCCTGGAGTCGGAATTCCCGCTCGCCCAGGCCTGGCTCAAGACGGTCGGGCCACCGGACAAGGTCACGGCCATTCCCGGCAACCACGACGCCTATGTGCGCTCGACCCGGCTGCGTTTCGCCGAGAGTTTTGCCGCCTATTTCGGCGGCGATGCCCCGCAGGAGGGACCGGCGACTTTTCCCTCGCTGCGCCGGCGCGGGCCGCTGGCGCTGATCAGCCTGTCATCGGCCGTGCCTTCCGGTCCGTTCATGGCGACCGGCCGGCTCGGCAGCGCGCAGCTTGCCGCTTTGGAGCAACTGCTGCAGTCGATCGCCCATGAGCAGCTGTTCCGGGTGCTGCTGGTGCATCATCCGTTGCGCTCCGCCAATCGCATGAAGCGGCTGACCGACGCCAAGGATCTCATCGCCCTGCTCGCACGCCACGGCGTCGAGCTGATCCTGCACGGCCACGATCACGTGCATTCGACGATCTGGATCGACGGCCCCGAGCGCAAGATTCCGACCGTCGGTGTGCCCTCGGCCTCCTCCATTGCACACGGCCATTATCCGGCGGCCGCCTACAACATCTTCGCCATCTCCCGCGCCGGCAATCACTGGCGCTGCGACATGACGGTCCGCAGCGTCAACGATGCGTTGCGGGTGCGCGAGATTCGGCAGGTTCGGCTGCTCTGACGCGGGTTCAGAAAGAGATCGGTTTCAGGCTCTCATAAAGCGCGACGCCGAACAGCGACAGCGCGCCGAGCACAAAGCCGAGCGCAAACGTCCAAACCCTGCTGCCTTGGCGCGGCTTCTCCGCGGCGATCGGGGCCTGCGCGCGCGCCGGGCTGAAGGCGCGCTCGCGCTCGACCATGCGGCGCGCAACATAATCGGTCACAGCCTTCACGATGGCGCCGGCCTCGTGCGATTCGGCGAGCACGATGCGGCCGTTGCGGGTGTCCTGCACGAAGCGATATTGCCGCTTGTCGCGGCCCATCACGACATGGGCGACAATGTCGATCCACAAGCGCGGCGTCTCGCCCTGGCTGATGCCGCGATCGAACAAATCGATCTGGCCCGGGATCTCATTGAACAGCGGATCGAGCGCGTCGTTGAGAATCTCCAGCCGCGCCACCTCGGCATCGCGCAGATCGACCACCACCCCGGTGCGGTCTGCGGCCTCGATCCGGGCTTGTCGCAGCGCCTCGCGCAGGCGCACGGGACGCGGTTCGGTGCTGCTGTCGGGGGCCTCGGACATCGCTGACGCTTTCACAGTTTGGCCCTGGTTCTGCCAGGTTCCCACCCGGTTAACCTAGCAGTAACCCAGTATTCTGCAATCCCCTTTGATCTTCAATGGGTTATAAGCACAGCATCGTAACCAGAACGGACGTGGGCGGCCTCCTCCGGTGACCCGGCTGAGACCGCCCCGTCCTTGGGCTCTTCCTCGAGCTTATTCAAATACCCGGCAATGCCTCGCGTCGGGTCACGCCGCCGGGGCGCGCTGCGGCTCCTCGACGATCGAGAACCGCACGCCAGCCTTGTGCCGGTTCTCCTCGGAGACCTCGCGCCAGCAGTCCTCGGCTTCCTTGCGCGACTTGAACGGACCCTTCACCTGGGCCGAGCCTTCCACCAGCTTGTGGAAATTCATCGAGCCGAACTCGCCGCCGATCACCCAGAAATTGCTGGTCATGAGACCCTCCTTCAACGTCACAACTTTGACAGTGCATTGCGAATTGCGTGACAGGAGATAAACGCGAAACCGACGCTTACCGCTAGTCCCCTTGTTTTTGAATGGTGATGTCATGTAACATCATCACTTGTCACAAATGTAATTTTGTAAATCTTGTCACAAACTGGGGGCTTCCGGCCTGTCAGGAGATCGCGATGCCCGGTGAATCCGGAAAGAAGCTGTTCGTCGGCCCGCGCTTCCGGCGGATTCGCCAGCAGCTCGGTCTGTCGCAGACCCAGCTCGCCGAGGGGCTCGGCATTTCGCCAAGCTACGTCAACCTGATCGAGCGCAACCAGCGGCCGGTCAGCGCCCAGATCCTGCTCCGGCTGGCCGAGACCTACGACCTCGATCTGCGCGATCTTGCGACCGCCGACGAGGACCGCTTCTTCGCCGAGCTCAACGAGATCTTCTCCGACCCGCTGTTCCGCCAGATCGAGCTGCCGAAGCAGGAGTTGCGCGACCTCGCCGAGCTGTGCCCCGGCATTACCCACGCCCTGCAGCGTCTGTATGCCGCCTACGCTGAAGCGCGCCGCGGCGAGACGCTGGTGGCGGCACAGATGGCCGACCGCAACGCGGGCGGCGGCCATTTCGAGGCCAACCCGATCGAACGGGTGCGCGACCTGATCGAGGCCAACCGCAACTACTTCGCCGAGCTCGAGCAGCAGGCTGAAGGCCTGCGCGACGCGCTCGACGTGCCCGCCGAAGGACTCTATGCGGCGCTTGCGGCGCGGCTGCGCGAAAAGCATTCGGTGCAGACCCGGGTGATGCCGGTCGACGTCATGCGCGAGACATTGCGCCGCTATGACCGACATCGCCGCCAATTGCTGATCTCGGAACTCGTCGATGGGCCCGGCCGCACCTTTCAGCTCGCGTTCCAGCTCGGCATGGCTGAATGCCTGCCGCAGTTCGAAATCATCATCGGCCGCGCCGGCGCACTCGACGACACATCGCGAAGGCTCTACCGCATGACGCTGGCAAGCTATTACGCCGCCGCCGTCATGATGCCCTACGGCCCCTTCCTCGCCGCCGCAGAAGCGCTGAGCTACGACATCAACGTGCTGGCGCAGCGCTTCAACACCGGCTTCGAGCAGGTCTGCCATCGCCTGACCACGCTATCGCGCCCCAATGCGCGCGGCATTCCATTCTTCATGCTGCGCGTCGACAATGCCGGCAACGTCTCCAAGCGGTTTTCGTCCGGCACCTTCCCTTTCTCGAAGTTCGGCGGCACCTGCCCGCTGTGGAATGTGCACTCGACCTTCGACACGCCGGACCGCCTTCTCAAGCAGATCATCGAGCTGCCCGACGGCTCGCGCTATTTCTCCATCGCGCAGATGGTGCGCCGTCCGGTCGCGCCGCATCCGCTGCCGCAGCCGCGCTTCGCCATCGGCCTCGGCTGCGAGATCCGCCACGCCTCACGTCTCGTCTATGCGGCAGGCATGGACCTGGAGAAGACCGAGGGCACACCGATCGGCGTCAATTGCCGGCTGTGCGAGCGCGAAAACTGCGCCCAGCGCGCCGAGCCGCCGATCACCCGGACGCTGATCCTGGACGAGACGACACGGCGGGTGAGTTCGTTCGCGTTCAGCAATGCAAGGGAGCTGTAGGGCAAACGCTGTCCACGTCATTGTCGTCCGCCTGCAATGACGAGAATCTGAAATCGCAATGCCTCGCCCCGCCGGCCAGCGTCTGCGTCCTTTCGAGATGGATGCCGCGCACGGCATAGGCGTCGACATCGAGCCCGCAGATGTTCGGCAGAATCGCCTGATCGCCGTGACGCGCCGCGAACTTGCAGAATCCGCATGATGTGTAGTTGATGCCGAACTCGAACCGGTCGCCCGGGCCAGGCTCGACAAACTCATAGACGAAGTCATCGGGGAACTCGCGCTGATGAGCTTCCGAAGCGCTGTGTGCGGCCTGCTCGCGCAAACGTCTCCGGTTCTCCGGCGACATGAACTGGCGCCCTTCGGCAAGGCGATCCGCTGCGGGCTCGATGAGCAGTTGCGCCCTGTAGGTTTCCCGTTCGATGTCGCCGATCAGGGAGGGTGACACGCCGTGCCGCCGCAGCACGCGGCTGATGGCGATGAAGCCGATCAGGCGCATGAAGAAGTCAGTCATGCGGCTTGCGGCGCCGCCGACATAGGGCATCTGGGTGAGCACGACCTCGAATTCGTCCATCACCTGCCGCCTGATCTGCGCGATGCCGGACGCATGCGCGCGGTCGCGCAGCAGCGGTTCGGCGAGGTCGAGGCGATGGCGCATGACAGCTTCCATCGCATCGCGATGCCCCTCGTAGAACGGGTGAACGATATCGACCATGGCGTATCTCTCCTCTGGCGGCTCTCGGGCCTTGCCCTGTAGGCACCGATGACATGAGGAGCGGAACGTAGCTGTCGAGGCCGGGCCGGCTCAAAGCAGATTTGCTGTGGTCTCACCGTAGAAAATCTATTGCAAGGCCACGGCCGATCAGTGTCAAACTCGATGCAATGACCTATACGCTTCCGCCGCTCAACGCGTTGCGCGCATTCGAAGCTGCCGCGCGACATCTCAGCTTCAAGCGCGCCGCGCAGGAGCTGCATGTGACTCCTGCGGCCGTGGGCCAGCAGGTCAAGGCGCTGGAGGCTCGCCTGGGCGTCCGCCTGTTCGAGCGATTGCACAAACAACTCATCCTGACTGCAGCCGGTCAAAGCTATTTGCCCGGCATATCGGACGGTTTCCGTCGCATCGCCGACGCGACCGCGCAACTCAAGCCGCAAGGCGCCGTGCTGCTGCAATTGGGCGTCCATGGCGGCCTCGACCTGCGCCGGCTCGGGCTGGACGCATTCCGGGCGGGGAATGCCGAGATCGGCTTGCGCGTGCTGCAACCCGCCGGCTTGCATGAACTGGTCGAGGGCAAGGTCGACGTGCTGATTGCCCGCAGCCTCGGTCACCACCCGGGCTATCGCTGCGACCGGATTCACGGGGAAACTGGCGTGGACGATTGGCTGATCTCTCCCGAAGGGACGGCCGATTGTCCGGAGATCGTCAGCCTTCGTAACTGGCTGCGCCGGCGATCGAGCGAGGCCGGGCTCGCGCCTCAGCGGTCCCCGCATCGGATCGGTATCGTCTGACGATGAAGCACCTCTGAAGCAGGAGTCTGCGGCTCAACATCCTGCTCATGACGCGCATCCTCTCCGCGCCTGACGCGCTGCGCTGTCGCCATTCATGTGCCGTTCGGCAACGATGATCCATTGGTGAGAGCGGCAAGGTCGCCGACTCCGATGGAACCCGACGTCGCCTGAGCGGTTGCTTCGGCGTCCACGCAGAAAAGTGAGAACAAGTTGAATCGCCGTCAGTTCATGCAATCTGCGGCTGCGATCCCGATCGCCGCATCCGTCGCGCGGAGCGTCGCGGTCGCGGCGCCTGCGGGTCAGCCGTTCAATGCAGCCAATGTCCGCGATCTCGCGCGCAACCTCGCGGCCAAGCCATATGCCGCGCCGGACGACAAGCTGCCGGATGCGCTGGCGAAGCTCGACTACGATGCCTACCGCTCGATCCGCTTTCTGCCGGAGCACGCGCTGTGGCGCGACGAGAAGCTGCCGTTCCAGGCGCAGTTCTTTCATCGCGGGTTCATCTACAAGGACCGCGTCGACATCTACGAGGTCACGGACGGCCAGGCCAGGCCGGTGACCTATCGTCCGGAAGACTTCGCGTTTGGTCCGCAAGTGCCGGCGTTTCCGGCGGCCGATCTCGGCTTCGCCGGCTTTCGGCTGCACACGCCGATGAACCGGCCGGACTATTATGACGAGGTCTGCGTATTTCTCGGCGCGAGCTATTTTCGCGCGGTCGCCAAAGGCGAGATCTACGGGCTGTCGGCGCGCGGCCTGTCGATCGACACCGGCGAGGCCAAGGGCGAGGAGTTCCCAGTGTTCAAGGCGTTCTGGCTGGAGAAGCCGACCGCCGGCGCCACTGCGATGGTGGTGCACGCGCTGCTCGACAGCAAGAGCGCGACCGGCTCCTACCGCTTCACGATCCGCCCGGGCGACACCACCGTGTTCGATGTCGAGGCCTCGCTGTATCCGCGCGTCGAGATCGGCCATGCCGGACTGGCGCCGATGACCAGCATGTTCCTGTTCGGGCCCAACGACCGCAGCGACACCGACGACTTCCGGCCCGCGGTGCATGATTCCGACGGGCTTGCGATGTTCAACGGCAAGGGCGAGCAGCTCTGGCGTCCGCTCAGCAATCCGCGCGACCTGCAGGTCAGCGTCTTCAACGATCTCAATCCACGCGGCTTCGGCCTGATGCAGCGGGAGCGGCAATTCGCCGCCTACCAGGATCTGGAATCGCGGTTCGAGCGGCGACCGAGCCTGTGGATCGAACCGATCGGCGATTGGGGCGAAGGCGCCGTGGTGCTGTTCGAGATCCCGACCAAGCAGGAGATCCATGACAACATCGCCGCATTCTGGCGGCCGAAGACGCCGCTCGCGGCCAAGGGCGAGCACAACATGACCTATCGGCTGCATTGGGGCCCGGACGTGCCGAAGCCGCATGCGCTGGCGCGCTTCACCCGCACCGGCGTGGCCGCGCTGGGCGAGGGACGGCTGTTCGTGCTCGAACTCGCGGGCGATGCGCTCAAGGGGCTCGATCCCGGCACCGTCAAGGGTGTCGTGAGCGCCGAGAAGACCGAGGTGACCAACGTGGTCGCCCAGCCCAATCCCGAGACCGGCGGATGGCGCCTGAGCTTTCAATGCGCCGCCAAGGACGCGCCGGTCGAGCTGCGGGCCGAACTGTTCGCGAGCGACAAGCTCATCTCCGAGAGCTGGATCTATCGATGGACGCCGTAAGCTCAAGACGATCGCATCAGCTTCGTGACGAGACGGGAACGGACTTCCTGCCCTCCGAGGCGCCCTGCGAGATGGTGGCTGCGCCGCTTGACCAGCCCGTGCCGGGCCGTCCTGCGCTCAGCAGCGGGCCAGGGGTCGCGGTCCGTCGCGCGCTCGTTCTGGCCTCCACCGCCGCGCTGACCGCGGTGGGCTGCGCCAAGATGTACCAGGTCGTCGAGGTCGGCGGCGTGACCGTGCTCGAAGGCCTGGTGCTCGTGCTGTTCTGCATCCTGCTCGCCTGGATCACCTTCGCCTTCATCACGGCGCTGGCCGGCTTTGCCGTGACCTTGGCTCGGACTCGGGAGACGATCCCGATCGATCTCGACGGCCCCCTCCCCGCGCTGTCGAGCCGCTCCGCGATGCTGCTGCCGACCTATAACGAAGATCCGGACGCGGTGATGGTGCGGCTGCGCGCGATGATCGAATCCGCGGCCGCGACCGGCGCGGCCGATCGCTTCGACTGGTTTCTGCTCAGCGACACCACCGACCCCGACATCTGGATCGGAGAGGAGGCCGCGTTCCTGGCGCTGCGCGACGCATGTCCCGCGCATCGCGTCTACTACCGGCACCGCGCCGACAATCTCGCGCGAAAATCCGGCAACATCGCCGAATGGGTGCGGCGGTTCGGCGCAGCCTACGACCACATGATCATTCTCGATGCCGACAGCCTGATGAGCGGCGAGACGATGGTCCGGCTCGCTTATGCGATGGAACAGGCGCCGCAGGCCGCGCTGATCCAGACGCTTCCGGTGATCGTCAACGGCAGCAGCCTGTTCGCGCGGCTGCAACAATTCGCAGGCCGGCTCTACGGGCCCGTCATCGCCTCCGGCAATGCGTGGTGGTACGGCGCCGAAGGCAATTATTGGGGCCATAACGCCATCATCCGCGTCGCCGCCTTCGCGCAGCACGCCGGACTGCCCGAGCTGCGCGGGCGCAAGCCGTTCGGCGGACACATCCTCAGCCATGATTTCATCGAGGCCGCGCTGATGCGCCGCGCCGGATGGGGCATCTACATGACGGTGAATCTCGGCGGCAGCTACGAGGAGGTGCCGCCGTCGCTGATCGACTATGCCGCGCGCGACCGGCGCTGGTGCCAGGGCAATCTGCAGCATCTGGCGGTGCTACCGGCTCGCGGGCTGCACTGGGTGTCGCGACTGCATCTACTGATCGGCATCGGCGCCTATGTCACCGCTCCGCTATGGCTCGCCTTCCTGGTGCTCGGCATCCTGATTTCGCTGCAGGCCAATTTCGTCCGGCCCGAATACTTCCCGAAAGGCTTTGCGCTGTTTCCGAGCTGGCCGGCCCAGGATCCGGTGCTCGCCGCCCAGGTGTTCGGCGCGACGCTCGGCCTGCTCATGATCCCGAAGCTGCTCGCCTGCTTGGCTGCCTTGTTCACCGCGGACAGGCGTCGGGGCTTTGGTGGCGGCCTCCGGCTCTGCGCCGCAGTGGTGACCGAAACGTTGCTGTCGGCGCTGATCGCGCCGTCGATGATGATCTTCCAGTCGGTCGCCGTGATCGACATCCTGCTCGGCCGGGACGCCGGCTGGCAGGTGCAGCGGCGCAGCGATGGCGGCGTCAACCGGCAGGAAATCTTCCGCAAATTCGCCCTGCCCTCGGTCTGCGGCGTGGCCATGGCCGCCGCCGCCTATGCGGTCTCCGTTCCGCTGCTGGCCTGGATGTCGCCCGTGATCGCAGGACTTGTGCTCGCCATCCCGATCGGCCTGCTGACCGCCGGCCGCGGCCGCGGCGCGCGCCTGTTCACCACGCCGGAGGACCGCGAGCCGGCGCCGGTGCTGATCCGCGCCAGGGAGCTTGGCGAGGCCCCGCGGCAACCGCACGAAGCCGCACTGCACGCGCTCCGGCAGGACGCCGAGCTGTGCCGCCAGCATATCAATGCCCTGCCCGCGCCGCCGCAGCGCCGGCCCGGCGACATCGATATCGATCTCGCCACCGCCCGGGCGCGGATCGCCCAGGCCGGCGGTTTCGCCGAGGCGATCGGCTACCTGTCCCGCCGCGAAACGCTCGCCGTGCTCAAGGATGCCGCGACGCTACAGCACCTGCTCGCCTTGCCGGCTTAAGGACCTGGCCCGCGTTCGGCTACTTCGTCAGATGCGCCGACGCGATGGCCTGCTGGAACAGCGCGGTCAGCGCGGCGCCGATGCTGCCCGAGGAATCGACCTCGTAATAATAGCCCGGACTGGCGCACGACTTCATGATGCCGCTGATCGAATCCCGCCACGGCGCGATGTAGGTCGTGTACCAGCTGTTGTTGGTGATCGCGAGATAGGTGGTGTAGAGCACCGCGATCTTGATGCCGCGCGCCTTCAGGGTGTCGCAGGTCGTGGTGTTCAACGGCTCCTGACAGCGCCCGCCCGAAAGCACGGTCTTGCTGCACGTCGTCGGATAGGAATAGTCGGCGACACCGTCGGAGACGAAGAACAGCCATTTCTGCGGCTTCGTCGACGAGCCATCACCCTGGGCCGGGATCACGCCATTCATGCCGGACATCGCACCATCGAAATCGGTGCACATGTCGTTGTTGTAGCCGCTATAGGGGATCGTCATCAGGTCCAGCGCGCCGACCGAGGACTTCACCGACGACATGCTCGACGACAGGCTGGCGATGGTCGTCAGCCCCAGCGAGCCGCAATCGCTCCCCAGGCTGTAGACTGCCATGCGGTATTGGTTGCTGACCACCTGGCTGGCCGTGGCTGTATCGGTCAGCGACTGGGTTGCCGACCTGACGACGTCGATCCGCATCGTCACGCCCTTGTTCTTGGCGATCTGGTAGTAGCTGTTGGTCTGCAGCGTCTTCTTCGTGCTCGATGTGTAAGTATCGTGACAGGCGAAGGCGCATTTGTCAGAGGTCGCGTTCTGCAGCGTCGTCATGTCGGCCGTGGTTGCGCCGAGCCCCTGTGACGGCGAATTGTCGACCAGGACGTAGAAATCCATATAGGTCGGGAACGACGCCGACGCCGACGAGGAAGCCGTCACGGTCATTGTCGGAAAGCCGAACATGTACATGAACGCCGTATTGACGACCACCGACGCCGTGCCAGTCACGGTTCGCGCCGTCACGCTGTCCGTGACGGTGATGTTCAGCGAGTTCGAGGTCAGCTTATGCGACGACATCTGGCCGTTGTACATGTTGGTGGCAGATGTCTTGGCGTCCGCCGCCGTGCCGCGCATCGCGGTATAGCCTGTTGCGGCGAGCATCGCCGCATCGAGCGAGGCGGACAGCTTGGCCTTGGCACGTACCGCCATCGAATAGTCGATCGCGGAGCCGACGAAGGTGAGGATCGGCAACAATGCGAGCGCGAATATGATCGCGATATTCCCGCTCTCGTTGCGGCGAAACCGCGACAGGAGCCCGAGGTATCGATGTCCGGACAGCACCGCAACACTCCAAACGCAGAACTCTGATGCGGGCCATATTGCTGATGATCCCTTTCATCCGAATTGACGCAATTGCCGAGAATTCGTTACCAGGCGTTTCCACCGAGGTTTCGCCGGCCCCGTTAGTCCGTCCTTAGTGATATGACAGCGCGGCCCCTGCACATGACACCGTCGGCAGGTCCAGCTCGAGCGCCGGAGAACGCCGTGCCGCCTGCCTGACCGCGGCGGACGTTGCCGCCGCTCGCCATGCAAGTCGACCTCTCACGCTTTTCAGAATTCGGAGGCATCGAGCGCGGCCGGTCTGGTCGGCCGGCACGAGGCGCCCGGGTGTGGCGCAGCTGTTCAGCCCCGATTGCAAAGCGGCAGCGCCGATAGCATAGTCCGCGCGCTCTGGGGCGCCTGGAGCGCTGATTCTCGGGAGTTTGGGGACGACGATGGCGGATGCCGATCTTGATGCCGTGATCCGGCAACTGGCCAAGCAGCAGAACAAGACCATTCTGGCGGCGGCCAAGAAGCGGCGGGACCGCTTCAGCGGCTTGGCCATGAAAGCCAAGGACAAGGACGCCAAGGAGCGCTACAAGATGCTCGCCCGCGAAGTGGCCGAGCAGGCCAATGCCGCGGCGCGCCGGCTCCTGATCTCGGCGGACAACGTCGCCGACAGCTATGCCCGCGCGATGCGTCAGGCCGCCGCGGCCGAGCTGCCCAAGAAGCCCGAAAAGCCGCAAAAGTCCGAAAAGTCAGCCGCGGCAGCGCCGGCAAAGCCGGACGGCAAGAGCGGCAAGAAGTCCGTCAGCAAGACCGCGAAGGCCGCCGCCAGGAAAACCGGCAAAGCCGCAGCCTGACCGCGCCTCCCGACACGAGACACGGACGTCCGACATCATCGGCCGGATGACGGCCGCCATGTGCCGCCGAGGCGGCCCCGCATCCCCAGGCGCGGGCAGCGCCCGGCGAAAAATCCCTGGTCCATAGCAACCATCCGCGCATGACCGACTTTCCCCGGGGGTCGTTCAGGACGCGGAGATGGGAATGAAGGCGCTGGTCTGGCATGGCAAAGAGGACATCCGCTGCGACACGGTGAGCGATCCCGAGATCGAGCACGACAGGGACGCGATCATCAAGGTCACGAGCTGCGCTATTTGCGGCTCGGACCTGCATCTGTTTCACAACTACATCCCTGCGATGATGCCCGGCGACATCATGGGCCACGAGACGATGGGCGAGGTCGTCGAGGTCGGTTCCGGGGTCAATGGCAAACTCAAGAAGGGCGACCGCATCGTCGTGCCCTTCACAATCATCTGCGGTGAGTGCGAGCAGTGCCGGCGCGGCAATTACTCGGTGTGCGAGACCACCAACCGCAACAAGCATCTCGCCGAGAAGGTGTTCGGGCACACGACCGCGGGATTGTTCGGCTACACGCATCTGACCGGCGGCTATCCTGGCGGTCAGGCGGAATATCTCCGCGTCCCCTTCGCCGACGCCACCCACATCAAGGTGCCGGACGGGATGACCGACGAGCAGGCGCTGTTCCTGAGCGACATCTTCCCGACCGGGTGGCAGGCGGCCGCGCAATGCGACATCGAGCCGGACGACACCGTCGCGGTGTGGGGCTGCGGCCCGGTCGGACAGATGGCGATCCGCAGCGCCATCCTGCTCGGCGCCTCCAGGGTGATCGCGATCGACCGGATTCCCGAGCGGCTGGCCATGGCCGAAGCCGGCGGCGCCATCACCATCAATTTCGATAAGGAGAGCGTCGTCGGACGGCTGAACGAGCTGACCGACAACAAGGGCCCGGAGAAGTGCATCGACTGCGTCGGCTTCGAGAGCCATATCAGCATGGCGCAGCCCGACAGCGTGCTCGACCGGGCCAAACAGATGTTCATGCTGGAGAACGACCGGCCCCACGCGCTACGTGAGATCATCTATGTCTGCCGGCCCGGCGGCATCGTCTCGATCCCCGGCGTCTATAGCGGCTTCTCCGACATGGTGCCGATGGGCGCGCTGATGAACAAGGGGCTAACGATCCGCACCGGCCAGACCCACGTCAACCGCTGGACCGACGATCTCACGCAGCGCATCGCCGACAGGCAGATCGATCCGTCCTTCGTGATCACCCATACCGTGCCGCTTGCGCAGGGACCTGAGATGTATCGCGCCTTCCGCGACAAGCAGGACAGCTGCGTAAAGGTCGTGCTGAAGCCATAAGGGATCGCATCGCATGTTTCATTTCTCCAATCTCGTCAGGTCGAAGGGCGACCCCAAGATCATCTCCACCGGCCCGAGTTCGCTGACGGCGGCGGATCGGCTGGCGCGCGGGCTCGGCTGGTTCAGCATCGCGCTCGGCACGCTGGAGCTGCTGGCGCCACATCGCGTCACCAACGCGCTCGGCATGCAGGGACGCGAGGGTCTGGTGCGCGCCTATGGTGCGCGCGAACTGCTCGCCGGCGTGATGACGCTGTCGGTGGAGAAGAAGGCCGGCCTGTGGAGCCGCGTCGCCGGCGACGGTCTCGACATGGCGACGCTGCTCGGCGAGGTCAGGCCGAGCAATCCGCGCGCCGGCACCGTGATGGCGGCGCTGGTGATGGTCAGCGGAATCACCGTGCTGGACTATCTGGCGGCCAAGGATGTCGCCGCACAGCACGACCCGAAACGCGGCCGCAAACGGCTCTACAGCGATCGCAGCGGTTTCCCGAAGGGCATCGCCGCCGTCAGGGGCGCGGCGCTGCCGCGTCCCGCGAGCAGTACGGCCACGACGTAGTTCGCGCGCCGCGCTTGGCTACGGCGTCAGCATGACCGAGAACAGGCGGAAACCTGCGATCTTCGGAAAGGCCTCGGCCGCCTCGGGCGACGCCAGAGCAACGACGGCCGCGCTCACTTCGCCATTGGTCAGCCGGGTGATCGCAGTGGCCTGGCCTTCCAGCAGCAAAACCTCGGACGCCCCGGCCGCGTTCATCGCAGCGGTGATCTTGGCGTTCGACTTCGCATAGCGCTCGTCGATCGCGATCACCTTGCCGCTGAGATCGGCGAGTGCGCGCACGTTCGGACGCGCCATGAGCACAGCCACGAGATGCGTATCGGCAGGGACCTCGGGCACGCGCAACGCCGTCATCCGTTCGGCCAATTCGGCCGCGACAGTGACCTCGCTTTGCACCTTGGCCGGGTTCGGTAGAACATCCGACACGGCAGGCGGCGGCTTGGCGCCGGATTCGCCGGCTGCAGGCGGCGACGTTGGCTCCGGGCGGGCTGTTCGCGCCGGCGTGTTGATCGGCTTGTCCGCGGATGTCTCCGTCCGCTTGTCTCGCGTCTTGTCGCTGGGCTTGTCGGCGGGCTTGGTCACGGTGGCGTGAGACGCGGCCCGCCGCTTGGCGGCGCGCGCATGCTTGCGCTGCAACTTTGCCCGACGCGCCACGGCCGGAGCAGATTTACGGCTCGACTGGCCGGCGATTTCGGCAGGCGCCAGCACGGTCGGCTCGCCGACGGGCGGACTATCCGCGCAGGCTTGGCCGCTCAGATCCACACAGGGCACCGCGAACTGCGGCGTTGCCGGGTGACTGCAGCCCCCGAGGGCCAACGCTGACACCACGGCCAACGCGCCGATACAAAGCGCTCTCACTTTTCCGCTCCTGACGACTCTCCTAGCGCGCCTGTGGGCGTCTGCTTTGCTCACCATCTCGATCGGGATGCGTTAAACTCACGCTTAAGCGGCGGCCGCGGGCGGCTCGGACAGCGCCGCGTGGTTAATAGCCCGCGCACAAAGCGGCGGATCCGGCCGGGCTGCCCCCGCGCCGATAGGAGCCTATCCGGCCATGCCGGCTGATTTTCGCCGTTGATCGGAGCGCCCGCCGCGGCCATGGTGCGGCTGTTGTCGGGACAGCGGAGGCAATCGTGGCCGCAAGGCCTGCCACGCGGAACGAACCGCCGCCGCTGCCGTTTTTCGAACCTGCGAAGGATGCTCCATGGCCAAGATTGACCCCGCTGCCGGCAAGCCGCTCGCCAATGCCGCGCTCGCCAACATTCCGCGGCTGATCACGGCCTATTATGCGCTCAAGCCCGATCCGCATGAGCCGACCCAGCGGGTCGCGTTCGGCACCTCCGGCCATCGCGGCTCGTCGCTCAAGACGGGCTTCAACGAAAACCACATTCTCGCCACCACGCAGGCGCTCTGTGACTACCGACGTCAGCACGGGCTTGATGGTCCGCTGTTCGTCGGCATCGATACCCACGCCCTCGCCGAGCCGGCCCTCGCCAGCGCGCTCGAAGTGTTCGGCGCCAATGGCGTCGACGTGATGGTCGACAAGGACGGCGGCTACACGCCGACGCCGGTGATTTCGCACGCCATCATCGCCTACAACAAGGGCCGTACGGAGCACCTCGCCGACGGCGTGGTCATCACGCCGTCGCATAACCCGCCAGAAGATGGCGGCTACAAGTACAATCCGCCGCATGGCGGCCCGGCCGACACCGATGCCACCGGGGAGATCGAGCGGCAGGCCAATATCTATCTGGCCAACGAACTCGATGGCGTGTCGCGCATCAGCTACACGAAAGCCAGGCAGCGCGGCTCAGTGCATCCTTACGACTACATCACGCCTTATGTCGCCGACCTCGCCAACACGGTCGACCTCGACGCCATCAAGGCCGCAGGCGTCAAGATCGGCATCGATCCGCTCGGCGGCGCCGCCATCGCCTATTGGGCGCCGCTGATCGAGCGCTACGGGCTCAACGCCACCATCGTCAACGATCTCGTCGATCCCACTTTCCGCTTCATGACCGCGGATTGGGACGGCAAGATCCGCATGGACTGCTCGTCACCTTACGCGATGGCGAGCCTGATCGGCATGCGCGAGCGCTTCGACGTCGCCTTCGCCAACGACACCGATGCCGATCGTCACGGCATCGTGACGCGCTCGGGCGGCTTGATGAATCCGAACCATTATCTGGCGACCGCGATCTCCTATCTGTTCGCGCACCGGCCCGACTGGCGCAGCGACGCTGCGATCGGCAAGACCATCGTGTCGAGCTCCCTGATTGACCGCGTCGCACGCAAGCTCGGACGAAAGCTGGTCGAGACGCCCGTCGGCTTCAAATGGTTCGTCGAGGGCCTTCACTCCGGCAGCTTCGGCTTTGCCGGCGAGGAGAGCGCCGGCGCCTCGTTCCTCAAGCGCGACGGCACGGTCTGGACCACTGACAAGGACGGCCTCATCCTCGGCCTGCTCGCGGCCGAGATCATGGCCAGGCGCGGCCGCGATCCGAGCGAGCTCTACAAGGAGCTGACGTCGGAGCTGGGTGCGCCGGTCTATGAGCGGATCGACGTCCCGGCGAGCCCGCCACAGAAGGCCGCGCTGAAGGCGCTGACGCCGGAGCAGTTGAAACTGACCGAGCTCGCCGGCGATCCGGTCCGCGTCGTGCACACCAAAGCGCCCGGCAACGGCCAGTCGTTCGGCGGCATCAAGGTCGAGACCGATTATGGCTGGTTCGCGGCGCGGCCGTCCGGCACCGAGGACGTCAACAAGCTCTATGCCGAGAGCTTCCGCGATGCCGAACATCTCAAGCGCATCCAGAGCGAGGCGCAGGCGGCGCTGGCCAAGGTGGCGTAAAAAAGTGAATGGCGAATAGCGAGTGGCGAATAGGGGTCTTGCCGTTCCCTATTCGCTCTTCGCGCGCCCCCTTCCCTGCCGCACCCCGGATCGGATATCGATGGTCCGACAAGGAATTAGACAGCCATCGGTGAGACCGGATGCGAAGCTCTTCGACTGCCTTGCGCGTGACCTTCAGCGCGCTCGCGACCTCCTTCATGCTGGTTGTCGGCGCGTCGGCGCAAATGGCGCCGGAGGCGGCTGCGCCCCGACCGAAGCCGGCGCCCTCGATGCGCGCCGCCTCCTGTCATAACGGCCAGAGCTTCGACCGCTTTCTCGCCGAGCTGAAGCAGCGCGCCGTGGCCGAAGGCGTGTCGCAGCGCGCCATCGCCGCAGCATCGCCCTACCTCACCTACGACCAGGGCATCGTCAACCGCGACCGCGGCCAGCGCGTATTCGGCCAGCTGTTCACCGAATTCGCCGGCCGCATGGCGGCGGTCTACCGGATGCAGAACGGCCAGCAGCATATCAAGATGCATGCGGCGGCATTCGCCCGCGCTGAGAAGGACTATGGCGTGCCGCCGGCGGTCATCGCGGCGTTCTGGGGCCTGGAGAGCGATTTCGGCGCCAATATGGGCAACCTGCCGGTGCTGCCCTCGCTGGTGTCGCTGGCCTATGATTGCCGCCGCAGCGAGCGCTTCCAGAACGAGACCATTGCCGCGCTGAAAGTCATCGACCGTGGCGACCTCTCGCCCACCGAGATGATCGGCTCCTGGGCCGGCGAGCTCGGCCAGACCCAGTTCCTGCCGACGCATTATGTCACCTATGCCGTCGACTATGACGGCGACGGCCGCCGCGACCTCTTGCGCAGCGCGCCCGACGTGATCGGCTCGACCGCCAACTATATCGCGACCGGCCTCAAATGGCGCCGCGGCGAGCCCTGGCTGGAGGAGATCCGCGTGCCTCCAACCTTCCCCTGGGAGCAGGCCGATCTCACCGTCAAGGCGCCGCGCAGCAAATGGATCGGCCTCGGCGTGACCTATGCCGACGGACGGCCGCTGCCGAATGATGCGCTGGAAGCGTCCGTGCTGCTGCCGATGGGCCGCAACGGCCCGGCGTTCCTGGCCTATGCCAATTTCGCCGCCTACACCGAATGGAACAATTCGCTGATCTATTCGACCACCGCGGCCTATCTCGCCACCCGCATCGCCGGCGCCGCGCCGATGCGCAAAGCCAGCGGCCCGGTCGCGCAACTGCCGTTCAACGAGATCAAGGAGCTGCAGCAGCTGCTGGTGAAAGCCGGCTTCGACGTCGGCAAGGTCGACGGCGTGCTGGGCCAGCAGAGCCGCATCGCCGTCAAGACCATGCAGCTGCGGCTCGGCCTGCCCGCAGATTCCTGGCCGACGGCAGAGCTGCTGGCGCGGATGCGCGGCAACACGCCGCGCGCTCAGGCCGCGCCGGCGACGACCACTGCCACGCGCTGATCATCCTCGGCCAAAGGACAACGGCAATGCCTCACGTTATCGTCAAACTCTACCCGGGCAGGTCCGAACAACAGAAGCAGGCGCTCGCACGGGCCCTCACCGAAGCGGTGACACGCACGCTCAATTCCGGCGAAGACTCGGTCTCGGTCGGCATCGAAGATGTCACCCCGAACGAGTGGACGGCAAAAGTGTACAGGCCCGACATCATCGACAAGGCTGACACGATCTACAAGAAGCCCGGCTACGACCCGCAGTGAGCTGATGCTGCTGTGATCGCGCACAAGGCATTGTGATCGGCAGCCGTACCCGATCGGGTTCGGGTCTGCGCGGGCGGGACGCCCGAGTTGCGGGCTGGCGCCGTCGCAGCTAAATGCCGCCGTGAGAATTCGGAGAACCAGCGTATGGCCATCGTCTTCATTACCGGGAGCGCGGACGGGCTCGGCCGGGCCGCGGCGCAATCGCTGCTCGATCAGGGCCATCGGGTGGTGCTGCATGCGCGCTCGGCCGATCGCGCCGCGGCGCTCGGCGAGCTCGGATCGCGCGCGGCCGGGATCGCGGTGGGCGATCTCCGCAGCGCCGAGGAGACGCGGCGCATCGCAGACCAGGTCAATGCGATCGGGCGCATGGACGCGATCATCCATAATGCCGGCGTCTATTCTCAACCGGATCGCGGCGCGACTCCGGAAGGACATGCCACCACCCTCGCCATCAACACGCTCGCGCCGTACATGCTGACAGCGCTGATCGAACGCCCCGCCCGACTGGTGTATCTCAGCAGCGGGCTGCATCGCGGCGGAGAAGGCTCGCTGACCGATCTCGACTGGACGACGCGCCCGTGGGATTCGGCAAAGGCCTATGCCGAGACCAAGCTGCACGTCGTGGCGCTGGCCTTGGCGCTGGCGCGGCTCTGGCCAGAGGTGCTGAGCAACGCGGTCGATCCCGGTTGGGTGCAGACGAGAATGGGTGGGACGAGCGCCCCTGTCGACATCGAAACCGGACAGCGGACCCAGACCTGGCTGGCGGTCAGCGACGATCCCGAAGCCCTGGTCAGCGGACGCTATTGGCATCACCTCCGGCAGCAGGAACCGGCCGAGGAGGCAGTCGAACGGACGTTCCAGGACAAACTCATCGCCAGATTGGCCGAATTGACCGGTGTCACGCTGCCGTAGTTCAGGTGAATCTCAGGGCCGAACCCGTCACGCGCTTGGGCCGACAGAGCAACACGCCAGCCTTGACCATTTCCTGCTGCAAACGACGCCCTGGATGGAATTCCATCCTGCGCCACTTGCGCGGAACCCACCCGCATTTTTGGAATGGCTCGGGCCATTGTGCCGTCTGCGGCAATGCACAATTGACCCTCACCTGTCCTCTCCAAGGGAAGAGCCGATGAGCACATCGAAACTGTTCGAGCCGTACAAGCTTGGTCCGATCACTCTCGCCAATCGCGCCGTGATGGCACCGTTGACGCGCAACCGCGCCGTCGAAGGCCTGGCCGCCGGCCCGCTGACCGCCACCTATTACGCCCAGCGCGCCAGCGCCGGCCTCTTGATCTCCGAGGCCAGCCAGGTCTCGCAGCAGGGCCAGGGCTACCAGGACACGCCCGGCATCTACTCCAAGGAGCAGATCGCCGGCTGGCGCAAGGTCACGGACGCGGTACATGCCAAGGGTGGGCGCATCTTCATCCAGCTCTGGCATGTCGGCCGCATCTCACATGTCTCGCTGCAGCCTCATGGCGGCGCGCCCGTCGCCCCGTCGGCGATCGCCGCCAAGACCAAGACCTTTGTCGGCGGCGCCTTCACCGATGTCTCGGCGCCCCGCGCGCTAGAGCTCGCCGAGATCCCGGGGATCGTCCAGGCGTTCAAGCAGGCCGCGCTGAACGCGATCGAAGCCGGCTTCGACGGCGTCGAGATTCATGGCGCCAACGGCTATCTGCTCGACCAGTTCGCCAAGGACGGCGCCAACAAGCGCACCGATGCCTATGGCGGATCGATCGAGAACCGCGCCCGGCTGATGCTGGAGGTCGCCAAGGCGGTCTCGGAGGCGATCGGCGCCGACAAGACCGGCATCCGCCTGTCGCCGGTGACCCCCGCGAACGACATCTCCGATTCCAATCCGCAGGCCCTGTTCGACTATATCGTCGACCAGCTCAACGCGCTGAAGCTCGTCTACATCCATGTCATCGAGGGCGCGACCGGCGGCCCGCGCGACGTGGCGCCGTTCGACTATGCCTCGCTGCGCAAGCGCTTCAAGGGCACCTACATCGCCAATAATGGCTACGACCTCGCGCTGGCCAACAAGCAGCTCGATGCCGACGCCGCCGATTTGATCGCGTTCGGGCGGCCCTTCATCGCCAATCCGGACTTGGTCGAGCGGCTCAAGCAGAACGCACCGCTCAACGAGCTCGATCGCGCGACACTCTATGGCGGCGGCGCCAAGGGCTACACCGACTATCCCACGCTGCAGGCGTCTCAGGCAGCAGAATAGCGCCCGGCGTCGCGCGTTCACGCCCCGCAAACCTGGTGAGACCGCCGCTCTGCGGTCTCACCACCACTTTGGATGGTCCCCCTCAGGTCATGCTTCCCGGCAGAAAGCAGCGCACTTCGATGCGCAGCACCTTGTCGAGCTGGCGATAATAGACCGGCCAGACCATCGTCCGGCCGGCGCGATTGGGCCCGGCGACGACAGCGTCCTCCGGAACGTCCCACCATAGACCTTCAATCCGCACCCGGTAGCGGCCATCCTGCATCTCCCAATCGATATCGGACAGCGCGGTCCCGTCCGCATCCGAGCAGCACGGCCCCTTGGCCGAGCGAAGACTTTCGAACCAGGCCTTGAGCGGCGAGTTCGCATAACGCCCGTCGAGATCGCGCGCCGTCGCGTCGCATCGGAGCGGACACCACATCGCGAGACCGGCCGAGAGAATGAGCAACGCCATGGCTCCGAGCGTGCGACGGAGGACGGTCGGCCGACGCGAGGCCATCAGTCCTGATGCGCTGATCGGTTCGAATGTTGACGGCCGGTCGGACATGTCTGCACCTCGTTGCTCGCTGCAAAGGATGCGCAACAGTTCGATGAGCTTCATGGCGGAAGTTCGTAGTTGGCGAGGACGATCGGCGTGCATCGCGCAGTCGTCGTAAATTCCAATGCCAAGCGCTGAGCTGTTCTCGGCAAGCCCGGGAGAACCTCCCGGCACCCACCATGATCAGGGCCGATCACGACATGCGGTCGTCGTCCGACGAAGAGGCGCAGCGAATCAGCTTCCAGGCCTGCTGTTCGACAGGCATCCATACGACGAACGAAGAGGCCGGGATTGCTCCCGGCCTCTTCGCGAGCTGCCGCGCACGTCCATCCGGTGCGGGGGAGCTCAGAACTCGGCGCGAACTTTCAGCACGGCCGACTGCTCGAGATAGGCGCTTCCCACCACGGCGTTGTAGCCGAGCGAAAGCGACTGCCGGTCGCCGAACGCGATCAGCTTCAGCGCGGCGCCGAGCTCAGCCGTGTCGCGCGTGGGCGATGGTCCGGCGGCGAAGAACGTGCCGGCGCCTCCGGCAAAGCCCGCGGTGACGGTCTGCGCCGTGTTGCCGAATTCGTGCCGCCATGCCGCGAGCGTCTCCAGGCCGAAGCCGTAGGTCGATGTGACCAGAAGCGGAATCGTCGAACGCAGGCCCAGATTGGAGCGGACCGAGTTGGTGGTCTGCTTGGCGATGGTGAGCGCTGCCCCGGCCGCGCTGGCCTCGGTGTAGCCCTGCTGGTCGAGATGAGCGAACGCGACCCCGGCGAAGGGCGTCAGCACGGCCTGATCCACCTTCACGGGGACGCCGAGCTCGGCGCGGCCCACGGTCAACCATCCCTTGTGGCTGCCCGACACGCTGTCAGCAAAGCCCGCGAAGCCGATGCGGCGCGTGGTGGTGTAGTCGAGCAGCGCGACGCCGGCGGATCCGCTGACGTACCAGGACGGCTGAACATAGGCGCCGTACACCGTGCCCTGGTAATGCTGGATGCCGACCGAGTCGCCCGCTGCCGTCTTGTCGTCCATCGCGCTGGCGGCGTAGCCGAACGCGGCGCCGATGCGTGACGCGCTGCCGATCCGTTGATCGATGCCCGCCACCAGCCCGCCGGTGTTGCCGGCATAGCCCGCGACACCGCCGACCTCGCGCTGCGAGATGTTGGTGCCGATCAGGCTGCCCCACACCGTGCGCTCGGGCTCGGGCACCACGGCCGGCGCCTTCAAGGTCGGACGCGCTTTGGTTGGGGCAAAGGCCAGCAGCACCGAGGTCAGCGGGTCTGTGTCATCGGCGAAGGCCGAGGCGACGCGCGCGTTCGGCGACGCGCCGGCCGCCGCAGCCGTGAGGCGGTTGTCGATCTGGCCCTGCAGCAGCGCGGCAGTCGCCAGCGGGACCTCGATCTGCGCCCCGTTGACGAACGGGCGCAGCTGGTCGCCGGCGCGGCGCACCTCGTTGTCGCTGCGCAGGCTCTGGACCGCGCCGCCCAGCGCCTGCAATTGCGCGTTGCCGCCGCGATAGCCGACCAGATGATCGAGTGCCGCGAGGCTGCTCGGCGAGAGTCCGGCGATGCTCGCCGGTGACCGCACATTGGCCTTCAGCAACAGCGCACCGGTCGTGCTATCCGCATTGAAGCTCACGAGCGCGCCGGAAAAATCGACGTTGAGCGGCGCGGTCGAGACCGAGGTCGCCACACGGTAGACATCGCCGTCGCGCACGATGCCCTGAAGCCGCGGGGCGATCGTGCCGGTGCCCGCAAAGGCCAGCCTGCCACTGATGTTGCCGAGATTGGTCGACGGCGCTGCCGCGGTGCCGCCCGGTCCATAGATCGTGGTGCGCAGCACGGCATTGTCGACGAGCTGCACGCCGTTGACGCTGCTGACCGTCACCTGCGATTTCATCAGATCGAGCATGCCGAAATTGACGACACTGGCGAGGCTCGTCACCCCGTCCAGTGTCAGCGCGTTGCTGCCGATGCCGTTCCGAGCCACGACATTGCCGCTAAAACCGGTGCCCCTGAGCAAGATGGTGTTGGACGCCCCCCTCTGATCGATGATCGTGATATCGCCATCCAGCCTGCCGCTGTTGACCAGCCTGAAATTGCGCGCGCCAGAAAAGCTGGCGGCCTGGGCGGTGGTCGCGGCACAGAGCGGATCGGTGGTGTTGGTGCCGGCGGCCGGACAGGCCCTGCCGCCCGCATCGGTCCCCGTCCCCGAGCTGCTGAAGGTGCCGGCCGCAGTGCCTGCGATCCCCTTGGTGAACGACCCGCGCGAGGCGCTCTGGTCGACCTCGATCTTTCCGGAGATCGTGCCGCTGTTGGTGACGTTGTGCGCGCCCGAACCGAGATAGAGGTTGCCCTGGATCAGCCCGGCATTGGCGATGACGCTGTCGCGCGGACCCGAATTGGAGCCGCTGCCTGTCAGCGGAAATGCCTGGCCCGACGCTCGTCCAGCCGCGGTTGTCAACGGATTGGTATCCAGCGCCAGGATGTCGCCCTTGATGACGCCGCCTGCCGTGTTGGTCAGGTTCAGCGTCTTGGTTTCACTCACCGTCACATTGCCATTGCTATCGAACGCATAAAGCGGCGTGTCCGGGTTGCTGCCGGCAACCGTCCTGAACTCGGCGCCGGCGAAGACGGCGATCGCCCAATGGCCGTCGTAGAAGCGGCTCGCCGCCGTCCAGTCCGTGTTGGCGATGATGCCGGAGTTGGCGATGATCGTCGCGGCCCGGCCGTAATAGGCGGCAGCAAAATGGCCGGTCGCCGACACAGTCCCGCCGGCCCGGTTGTTCAGCACGAAGCTGTTGGTGTTGTCGTCGGAATAGAGCGCCGAGATGATCGCCAGATTGGTGCCGTTATAGCGCGCCGTCGCGGTGGCCCCGGTCGAGACGGTGAGCCGGGCCGGATCGAACGTACTGAAGACATTCTGCGTCGCCGCCAGCGTGCCGGTGTTGTTGACCGTAAACCTGTTGACCTGACTGTCGGCGACGACGACGTGCAGCCGGCCGGCGCTCAGCTGGCTGGTGGTGAGGCTGAGCCAGCCGGCATTGTTGATCACCACGTTGTTGACGGCCGGGTTCTCGGCATTCGAGAAGTTGGCGGCGATCATGCCGCGATCGGCGAGACCCGCCTGGGTGTTGGTGACGAGGGTGCGGTTGGCTGTCGCGTCCAGCGTGATGATCGCCGTCGGCGGATTTGGATTGTAGCCCCTTGCGGGGAAAGCCGGGTTCGCCGGCGTGTAGGCGTTACTTCCGCTCGCGGGCGTCGCGGTAGCCGCTGCCGCGTCATATACCGTGACGGCCGTTGTGATGCTCCCACTGCAACTGGCGGCCACACCAGGCGTCGTACATTCGGCCTTTGCGCCGCCGGTCGTCATCCATGCGGACAGCAGCACAACGCCTGCGGCAGCCGCTTCGCTGCGCTTCCTGATCTTCGAATCCAACTGCCGTCCCCCGAGCTACGCAAAAATTACTGATTAGTTATTTGTTTCTGAATTTATCTGAACAATACCGTGCATGAGCAAGGCGAAAGTTTCTCGGCACACGCAGGATCAAATCCAATGCGCGACGGAAATTGTCCCGCTCGCAACGCGATGTCTCATCGGACTGTTCTCGCGTGATGTATTCGTCGCGACGCCAGCGAGCGCCAGCCAACGCCGTGGCTCTGCACGGATCGCAACGATCAGGCCGGAGCGAGCCAAATAAAAAGGCCGGGATTGCTCCCGGCCTTCAGCCGCGGTGGGGATCGGCCGCGGCGGCGCAAACGCGCAGCGATTATCCTGCAGGCGTCCGCACGCTTTAGAACGTTGCCTTCAAGCCGGCATAGACCGCGAGCGGCATGCCCGGCAGCATGCTGCGGGGATCGTTGAAGGTGACCAGATTGGCCGCCCCCTCGGTCGAATTGTTGAAGCCTTTCGGATCAAACACCGTCCCGGCGGAATAATAGCGCTTGTTGAAAAGGTTCTGCACCATCCCAAACAGCTCCACATTCTTCGTCACCTGATAGGACGTATGCAGATTGACGACCCAGTAGGCCGGCACCTTGGGATAGGTGTTGGCGTCGTCGCGGAGCAGATACTGGCTGCCGATATAGTTCATGTCGGCGCCCACTTTCCAGGCGTCGGTCACGGCATATTCGGCACCGAGTTTCAGACGATGCGCGGGGATGGCGGGAATGTGACTGCCGGGCAGCACGGCGACGACGGCCTGGCGATTCGGATCGTTGACGCTGAACGAACTGCGGAACGTGGCGTCGACGAAGGTGTAGTTGGCGTAGGCGGCCCAACGATCCCAGGTCAGGTCGACCTTGGCCTCGACGCCCTGACGCAGGGTGGTTCCGGCATTGGTGAAGTAGCCGGCGTTCGGACGCGCCAGGCTGGCGACATTGATGATATCGTCGGAGTTCTGCGTCCGGAACAGGCTGATACCCCACCTTAGCCGCCAGCCGTCATTCTCGACCAAGGGCGGCGCTTTGCGATAGGGCGCAACCGCCGCATAGGCCGAGCGGCCGCCGGAGATCTCGCCGCGCAGACCACCTTCGATCGTCCGCGACACCACCTGCTTCAACGGCGGATCCGCGATCAGGAAGTTGTCGATCAGACAAGGATTGGCCGGATCAGAACAGCCGAGCTCGAGCGGCGTCGGGGCGCGATTGGCCTCCGAATAGCCGGCATAAGCGGTGAGGCCGGGCGTGAACTTGTAGGTGAAGCCGACCACCGGATTGAAGCGCTGGAAATTATTGCGGCTGTTCAGCGCCGGATTGAGGCCGGTCTCATCCTGCAGATTGATCTGAGCATAATTGAAACGGCCGCCGGCGGTGAAGGCCAGCTGCGACGTGATATCGAACGTATCGGTCGCATAGACGCCCACATAGGTGTTCTTCGCCCCAAGGTTCACCGGCGCGACATTCGCCTGCGGCTGATCGATGAAGACGCCGGTGCCGGTGACGAAGAAGTTGCCATCGACGGTTCCTAGCTCGGACGTCGCCTGGAAGTTGGAGCGGCCGTGATCGACGCTGCTGCCCACCACGAAATGGTTGTCATGCCCGAACAGCTGGGCGGTGTTGGCCGCCTGCAGCGAGCCGCCATAGCTGTTCGACTTGGTCCAGTTGCGATCGATCGCACCGAGCGCCGTGTTGGCCGGCAGGTTATTCACAGACGCGCTATTGCGATTGATCGGAAACTCCGCCCCCGTGGCATCATCCTGAAAACAGAATTCCCCGGGGAACGCCCCATTGTCGTCGCAGGCCTGGGCCTCAGTCCCGTTGCCGTCGACATGGGACGCGCGGTAGGCGCGGTAATAGGCGTTGGCCTGGACGGTCCAGGCATCGGTCGGCGTCCACTTGGCGCTTGCCTGCAGGAAGGCGAGTTGCAGACGGGTCGACTGCGGCCAGGTGTAGACGCTGGACCAGCGCTGATTGAGCATCTGGATCGGCGTCGCCGCCACCGAGCCCAGTTTGTTGTCGGCGCCGGTGAACGACAGATGGAATTCGGTTGTATCACCGCGCAGACCAAGGTCGGCATACATGCGCCGGACCTGCGACGAGGACGAGTGATCGCGCCAGCCGCGGTCATAGGCGCCTTCTGCCGCGACATAAGCCGACACATTGCCGTTGGTCCAGCCGGTCTGCGCGCCGGACTGAATGCGGCCATAGGAGCCTCCCCAGAGCTGCGCCTCGGTGCCCTGATAGGTGAAGCCGTTCTTCATCTCGATCGACAGCGCGCCGCCGGTGGCGTTGAGACCGAACAGCGGATTGTTCGGCATCAGGGTCATGCGCGCGATCGCCATCTCCGGGATCAGGTCCCAGTTCACGACATCGCCGAACGCCTCGTTGATGCGGCTGCCATTCTGATACACGGCAATGCCTTGCGGGGTGCCCGGCACGGGGGATGCCGTCGCGCCGCGATAGTCCAGATTGCGCTGGAACGCGTTGCCGGATTGGTCGCTCAGCGAGACGCCCGGCACCGAGCGCAGAATGTTATCGAGCAGCGATGGCGCGCGGCTGTGATCAAGCTCGCGCGCGCCGATCGTCTCGACATTGGACGGGACCTTGTCACGGTCGATTTCGGCGCCCGGCACCGGCGCCACACCGACAACCTCGATGGTCTGGAGTGTCTGCTGCGCGAACGCAGCCGCAGGTAGCAACGCACACGTGGCAAGAAGCGCGCTCTTCAGCGCTGACAGTCTGGTCAAGACGTCCCCCAGTTTCTTGTCTCCCGCTTCCACGCACGCCCACGCCCCTGGGCGGCCAGCACGTGAAGCCGGTCGGATGACACGATTACAAACGTTATTATTGGTAAATAGCGGCCATGTTCCTCGCAACGGGCAATATTCTTCGCCCCATAGGGACAATCTTCCCGTAACCTTAGATGGGCAATCATTTTGCCAAGCCGTCTCCACGGAGCGGCCGCATTGTCGCCGCGGGTCCGGTTTGCAACGGAACCTGCATGGTGGACGAACGCCCGGGGGATACCGGTAGCCAAGGAAGAGACCTTCATCGGATGTATCGCGTTCTGCTCGTTGACGACCACCCGGTCGTGGTTGCGGCCTGCCGCTGGCTGCTGAGCGAGGCCGGGATCGGGGAGCTGTCCGAAGCGCATGATGCCGAAAGCGCCTATGAAGCCTTTGTGCGCGAGCGCCCGGACGCGGCGGTGGTCGACCTTCGCCTGCAGAGCCAGGAATTGGGCGGGATCGGCCTGATTCAGCGCATGCGCTCGCACGACCCCGGGGCCAGGATCCTGGTCTTCAGCATGCTCGCCGACCCGCGAATCGTCCGCTCGGCGATCGACGCCGGCGCGAGCGGCTATCTGCTCAAGGATGCACCGCCGCACGAACTGCCGAAGGCGCTGGATCAGATCCGATCGGGCGGCACCTATCTCGATCCGCAGCTTGCCAAGCGCATTGCGTTATTGCGCAAGGAGGCCGACGGCACTGCAGCAACAGCGCTGACCCAGCGTGAGCGTCAGGCGCTCGCGCTGCTCGGGCAGGCGAAATCCTATCAGGCGATCGCGGATCAGCTCGGGATCAGCTACAAGACCGTCATCAACCTGACCTACCGGCTGCGACAGAAGCTCGGGGCCCGCAGCCTTCCGGACTTGGTTCGGCTGGCGGTCGAGATGTCGCGCCCGAGCCTGTAAGAGGCTGTGACAATCTCGGCGACCGGATGTTCATACGACTTGCCGGCCCACGACGCGCATCCGCCTTCAAAGCCGCGTCGCGCATCCGCCTCAAAAGTCGCGCATCCGCCTCAAAATAAAAGGGCCCGCGACGGTTTGCCATCGCAGGCCCTCCTGATCAGCTTTGGTCGGCCCGCGGCGGGCCGCGCGCCTCACTTCAACAGCTTGGCCACCGACTTCAACTCTTTCGAATCGAGCGTGCCGTCATTGTCGGGATCGGCGGCCTTGAAGCGTCCCTCGACGAGCGCGAGATATTCGTCCTTGGTCAGCGTGCCGTCATTGTCGGGATCAGCAGCCTTCAGGTCCTTGGCCGACACGCGGCCGCGGAGCTCCTTGGCATCGAGCGTGCCATCATGATCGCGGTCGAGACGATCGAACAGCGCCCCCGCAGCGGCACGAACCTCGTTCATATCGGCAGTGCCGTCCTTGTCCGGGTCGATCGAGGTGAGCAGCTTGGAGGTGGCGGGCGCGCTGGCCGCCATCGTGGCCGTGCCGACCATCGCCGTCATGGCCACAGCAGCAGCCGCCGTCATCATCAGTTTCCAATTCATCGAATTGATCCTCTGTCTCCGCCGTCCGACCAGGGCGGCGATGAATGGCGCAGTAACAACTCATGCGAGCATCATCGGCTTCGCAGACGACGCAACACGCACGCCCTGACCTATGAGACGGTTTCCGATTTCGCAAGTGCAATAGCGAGACGTTCGGGAATTTGACGCGGCTGCCGGGACTAGAACCTCGGGCCATGCAGGAAATAGCGCCCGGGGCGGTCGCGACGGGGCGACATCTCCAGGTCGGCGCCGGCCTCGCCCCGGCTGTTGGCGACGACTTCGCGTCCTGGCTGCGCAGCGCGCCGCCGCTGTGTCCCGCGGTGCACCATCGTGTCCACGCTGCCCTTCACCTCCGCGGCTCGGTTGACGGGACGCCGCAACGACACACGCCTGGCTCGCGTGACGTGACCTCCGGTCTCCGCTGCATCCGCCGCCGTTGCTCTCCCGCCACTCCTCCGAACGACCTTGTGCCTTGTACAGCCGGCCTCGGATGTCGCGCAGATCTTATTAGTCGTCTTCATGCCGGGATGGGTGTGCTGCCACCAGGCCTCCAATTCGTCGCGCAGTGACGGCCCTCGCGCGAGCGCACGGTCATCCGGCAGCAGCATGACGGACAGCAGGAGAATCGCGATCACCCCCAGCCTCCTCGACTGAGCGAAGGACCGGCGGCGATGACCAATGGTTTTGAGCACAGGGGAGTCCATTCTCTAGCTGATTCAAGAGTCGGCGTGCATGCGGCCATGGATGTTTTCCCCGCTCTATGACCTCAATGTGTTTGCACGGCGCCACATTCATTGCCGCGCTGCGATTGATTCGCGTGTTGGTCGCCACATTGCGCCGGTGAAAAAGTCCCGTCCGCCTTGCCAAAACATCCCTATTCCCGCGTCATGCAAGCACGGAGCTTTGGAATGCGGCACGCGGCGGCTCATCGTTTCCCGAGTGCGTCACCTTTCAGCCGGCCGCACCGCATGTTTTCGCCGCGTCGACTCGATAGCTCCTCGTCCAGGGGGAGCACGAGGATATGCAGTCGGCCGGCATCGCAAAACAACAACAACAAAGACAATCGCGATGGTGCGTGACCGCTGCTGCCCTTCTGCTCAGCCCCTTCGGCGCGTCAGCCGAGGAGATCCAGGGCAACGACCCCGCCTCGCCCGGGCATTTCCAGATCGAGCAGCGCTTCGGCTATGTCACCACGTTCAATCCGCAGCAGCAGAATGGCGGCCAGCGCGTACCGCAGCGCGCGATCACCGGCGAGACCGAGATCGGCTATTCGCCGACCGAATGGTATGAGATCGCGCTGACGTCGCCTTACGCCTTCGCGCGCGCCAATGTGCCGATGACGCTGGGCAATGTGATGGACAATGGCGTGCCCGGCTACTCCTTCCAGTCCGGCGGCGTGACGATCAGGCAGACTTTCATCCAGGGTGATCGCCTCGAACGCACGGTCTTTCTCGGCCTGGTGTCGCGCACCATCCTGGCGCCGCAGGGAGGACTCACGCCGGATCTGTGGGTCGCCAACAAGGCAGGCGCCGGCCAGCCGGGCGCGCCGCGCTTCGTTCAGGAAGCCACGCCGCGCGTGGCGCAGATGTTCACGCCGATCATCGGCGTCAATCTGCCCAATGATTATCAGTTGATCTTCAACGCCAACATGACCTTCGGCATCGACGGCGCCGGCTCGGCCTTCGAGCCATCGGTCCGCTTCGTCAAACGCCTCAACGACCGCTGGACCGTTGGCATCGAGCACTTCTCCAATCTCGGACCAATCGGCCATATCCTGCCGTGGAACCAGCAGATGCAGACGCTCTATGCGGTCGCCGATACCAAGTTCAAGGGCTTCGAATTCAGCTTCGGCGTCGGCTACGGCCTGACCAATGCCTCGCGCGGCCTCGCGGTCAAGACCAGCATCGGCAAGGATTTTTGACACGGACCTGATCTGCCGCGGCATCTCATCTTCGATCACAACACAAGGAAGCTCATCATGCGTCGCCTCGTCACCACCTGCGCTGTTCTCATGCTGGCCGGCTCGGCCGCCTTTGCCGAGGACGGTCCGCGCTTTCTCAACCGCACCGGCCAGACCATCGTGAAAATGTATTTGGCGGCAGCAGGCACCAAGAGCTGGGGCACCGATCAGTGCAAGAACGACGACGAGGGCGAGGTCGACCACAATGAGCGCATGACCTTGGTCGGCGTCAAATCCGGCCGCTACGATATCAAGCTCGCCGACAAGGCCGGACGCACCTGCGTGGCCAAGAACATCGAGCTCAAGGAAGGCGCGCAGTTCGTCGTGCGCGATACCGATCTCACCGAATGCTCGAAGTGAGCAGACGATCGTGAGGCCGCTCAGCGCGGCCTCATATGCAACGGCACCGAGCGTGTTTCCTGCGCCTGTTTCATGACGGGCGGAAAGCGCGGAAACGGTGCGGCGCGTTCGATGATGGACAGCGCCGCGCGATCCAGCGCCGGCGAGCCTGAGCTGCCAGCGAGCCGGCGCGACACCAGCCGCCCGTTGCGATCAATCACGACATTGACGATGGCGGTCCCGCTTGCGCCATTGCCGTCGGACGGATAGGCGACGTAGCGGCGGATATGCGCCACCACTTCGGCATTCCAGCTTGCCTGCCCCTCGCGCGCACCGACACTGTCCTCGCCAGGGTTGGGAGCAGATGCGACGCGCGACGGACGGCTCGCCTGCGCCGCAGCCGGCTTCGGCGGTGCGGGCTTCTTCTCGGCCTTCTCCTGCGTTTCCTTCTTCTCGACCGGTTTGCGCTCGACGCGCTCGGGCACCGGGGCCGGCTTCTGCTCCGGCGGTTTGGCCTCGACCGGCTTGGGCAGCGGCGGCGGCGGCAACACGATGTCATCGACGCGTGGCGGCTCTGGCGCCAGCGCAACCTGAGGCGCGGGCTCGGGCGCGGGAGCGACCTCGGGCACCGGATCCGGCTGAGCCATGAGCTGCGGCTCCGGATCAGGCGGAGGCTGCGGGACCGGCTCGGCCACGGCTTCGCGCGCGACGGGCTCCTCCTTGACCGGCTCTTCCTTCGGTGGCTCGACCGGCGGCGTGGGATCGGCCGGCGGCGCCTCCTGGGCCACGGGCGCGGGATCGCTGACCACGGCCGGCGTGAACACCACATCGAAGGCCGGTGCCTCGGCGCGCCCTTGCACCGCAGGACGCAGCAACAAATAGCCCGCCGCCAGCCCGACATGCAGCGCGGCCACGACCAGCGCGGCGACGGTCCACAACGTCCGCTCGCGGCGCTCGTCATCCTCGAACGGATCGAGCGTCAGGACGCTCACGGCACGCTCCGGTCTTCCAATGCGACCAGCGCCACCTTGGTGTAGCCGGCGCGCCGCAGCGTGTTCATCAGCGCCATCACCTCGCCATAGGGCAGCGTCTGGTCGGCGCGCAGCAGCACCCGCTGGCCATGGTCGGACTTCGTCGCGGCATCGAGCGAGGCGGCAATGTCGGCCTGCGCCACGCTTTGATCGCCGACCGCAAGCGAACGGTCGGCCTTGAAGGTCACGAAAACCGGCGTCTCCGCGCGCGGCTGCGGCTCCGCCGAGATCGCCGGCAGGTTGACCGGGATATCGACGGTCGCCAGCGGCGCGGCCACCATGAAGATGATGAGCAGCACCAGCATGACGTCGATGAACGGCGTCACATTGATGTCGTGCGTCTCCTCGAACTCATCAGGACGCTTGGCGAGCTTGACGGCCATCGCTCACTCCGCCGGATTGGCGATCGACAGCAGCGACGTATCCACCGCCCGGATCGCGCCACGCCGCGCTTCGGTCGAGGCCGCGTGCTGACGATCGAGATCGCGGCTCAGCAGCCGCATCACGGCCACCGACGCATCGGCGATGACCGCGCGATAACCGCCGGTTGCGCGCGCGAAAAGGTTGTAGATGACAACGGCCGGGATCGCGGCCGCCAGGCCGAAGGCGGTGGCCAGCAGCGCCTCCGCAATGCCCGGCGCGACCACCGCGAGGTTGGTGGTGTGGGCATGCGAGATGCCGATGAAGCTGTTCATGATGCCCCAGACGGTGCCGAACAGACCCACAAAGGGCGCCACAGCGCCCACGGTGGCGAGAATGCCGATGCCGCGGCCGATCCGGGCCACCGCAGCCGCCTCGACCCGCTCGAACTGCCACGCGACGCGCTCCTTGATGCCATCAGCCGGAAGGCCGCGTGACTTGTCGATCTCGTCCTCGGCGACGGCGAGCAGGCGACCCACCACCCCCTCTTGCGCGGATTCGGATCCCGCCGCATTCGCCAAGGAGTGGGCCGTGACCGCGGTGCCGAGCGCAACGCGCGCCACGCGGAGCGCCGCACGGAGCTGAACCGTCTTCACGACCAGAACGGTCCAGGTCGCGACGGACGCGAGCGCCAGCCCGATCATGACCGCCTTCACGACCATGTCGGCCTGCAGGAACATGGTCCAGGGGGACAGCGCTTCCGGCAGCGTGCTCGCGAGACTGGCGATGTTCGCCTGGTCCATGGTCCGACTCCCTCGCTGGCCGCGTGGTTTGATGATCCCGAATCCGGATGTGCGATCGCATCGCGCGACGCCGGATCAGTCGTGGCCTTGTTGTTTCGCGTCGTTGGGGCAAAGTCGCGGCGAAGACCGCAACAATTCCACTGCGGAAGAGTGCAGCCTGTCCTCATCGCCTTCAAGGCACTTGCGACGTGGAATATGTCCCGGATTGCTCGGGAATAATTCCCGGACGGAACCATGCGCGGCTGCGGGCAAAACAAAAGGCCGGGATCGCTCCCGGCCTTTCGATCTCTCTGGTCTTCCGCTCCGCCGTGACGCCGCGGTGTCGTGGACTGCCCGGTCAAGCCGGGCGGTCACGGTGGTGTGCGATCACTTCGCTTCGGCGCGCTTGGGCGGGCTGGCCGGCCACGACTTGATCAGCGTGTCGTAGTCGATCGTCTCGCCCTTCGGCTTTTCGTTCGCGAGCTTGCGCTGCGGAGCGATGTTGCCGTCCTTGGCCGACTTGTTGAACCAGAACTCGGCCGATTCCTTCTTGTTCAGCTTCGGACCGCACTCGCCCTGCACCTTGGACTTCTCGAGACGCTCAAGGACAGAGTCCTGGGCGGCTGCGAGCGCATCCATCGCGGCTTGCGGGGTCTTCGCACCGGACGACGCGTCGCCGATGTTCTGCCACCACAGTTGCGCCAGCTTCGGATAGTCGGGCACGTTGTTGCCGGTCGGGGTCCACTGCACGCGCGCGGGCGAGCGGTAGAACTCGATCAGGCCGCCGAGCTTCGGCGCACGCTCGGTGAACGACTTGTCCCAGATGTCGGATTCACGGATGAAGGTGAGGCCGACATGGCTCTTCTTGAGGGACACCGTCTTGGAGACGATGAACTGCAGGTACAGCCAGGCCGCCTTGCGGCGATCCGGCGGGGTCGACTTCAGCAGCGTCAGCGAGCCGGCGTCCTGATAGCCGAGCTTCATGCCTTCCTTCCAATAGGCGCCATGCGGCGACGGGGCCATGCGCCATTTCGGCGTGCCGTCCGCGTTCACGACCGGCAGGCCGGGCTTCACCATGTCGGCGGTGAAGGCGGTGTACCAGAAGATCTGCTGGGCGACGTTGCCCTGCGCCGGAACCGGGCCGGCCTCCGAGAAGGTCATGCCCTGCGCCTGCGGCGGCGCATACTTCTTCATCCACTCGAGATATTTGGTGATCGAGTAGACCGCCGCCGGTCCGTTGGTGTCGCCACCACGCTCGACCGAGGAGCCGACCGGACGGCAGCCTTCCATGCGGATGCCCCATTCGTCGACCGGCAGGCCGTTCGGGATGCCCTTGTCGCCGTTGCCAGCCATCGACAGCCAGGCGTCGGTGAAGCGCCAGCCGAGCGAGGGGTCCTTCTTGCCATAGTCCATGTGGCCATAGACCTTGACGCCGTTGATCTCCTTGATGTCGTTGGTGAAGAACTCGGCGATGTCTTCATAGGCCGACCAGTTCACGGGCACGCCGAGGTCGTAGCCATACTTGGCCTTGAACTTCGCCTTGTAGTCCGGGTTGGTAAACCAGTCGTAGCGGAACCAATAGAGGTTGGCGAACTGCTGGTCGGGCAGCTGATAGAGCTTGCCGTCCGGCGCGGTCGTGAACGACTTGCCGATGAAGTCGTTGACGTCGAGATAGGGATCGGTGACGTCCTTGCCCTCGCCCTTCATGTAGTCCGACAGCGCGATGGTCTGGCCGTAGCGGAAGTGAGTGCCGATCAGGTCCGAGTCGTTGATCCAGCCGTCATAGACGTTCTTGCCGGACTGCATCTGGGTCTGCAGCTTCTCGACGACGTCACCTTCCTGGATGATGTCGTGCTTCAGCTTGATGCCGGTGATCTCGCTGAACGCCTTGGCCAGCGTCTTGGCTTCGTATTCGTGGGTGGTGATGGTCTCGGAGACGACGTTGATCTCCATGCCCTTGAACGGCTCGGCCGCCTTGGCGAACCACTGCAGTTCCTTCAGCTGCTCTTCCTTCGACAGGGTCGAAGGCTGGAATTCGCTGTCGATCCATTTCTGGATCGTGGCGTCGTCCGAACGGGCCGGCGCGGACAGCGTCATGGTCGCGGCGAACAGCGCGACAGCGCTGGTCATCGCAAGATAGCTCGCCTTGGTCAGGTGATGCTTCCTAGGTTTCAAGTGTCGCATGGTTTCCTCCTTGCAGCGACAGACGTATCCAGGTCCGGGTTGCCCCCGGATCTGCCCCTTTTCACCTGCGTCAGACGGTGCGGAAGATCGCAACGGCTGACGCAAGCGAAATTGCGGTCGCGAGCCACAGGCTCGAAACCTCAAACCCTTCCTCACCGATCGGCAAGGTCGCAATCGTATCGGTGCCGACCAGGCCGATCCATGCGAGATGGATGACGGCAGCCGTGATCAGCGAAATGAACAGGCGGTCGCCGCGCGTGGTCGGAATGCGCAGCACACCGACGCGCTCCGCCTCGGGATAGCGCGCGGCCAACAGCGTCATGACGCCGAGCGTACACGCCAGCGCCACGAAGAAGATCGCCGTCGGCGCGGTCCAGGCCATCCATGCGATGCTGTCCATGGCTATCAGCTCCAGGCGGTGGTGAGCCCCCTCCCCCGCTTGCGGGGGAGGGTTAGGGTGGGGGCGCCGCGCGTCCGGCTGCCCGAGAGGAGAGATGCCACCCGCATCGCATCTGACGACGCGATTCGGCCTCCCCCGCAAGCGGAGGAAGCGGAACGGAGGCTATGGCGTGGCACGTGCATCATCACACCCGTCCCAGCGCGAAGCCGCGCGCGATGTAGTTGCGGACGAACCAGATGACGAGCGCGCCGGGGATGATCGTGAGCACGCCGGCGGCCGCCAGCAGGCCCCAATCCATGCCGGACGCCGAGACGGTGCGGGTCATCACCGCCGAGATCGGCTTGGCATCGACCGAGGTCAAGGTGCGCGCGAGCAAGAGCTCGACCCAGGAGAACATGAAGCAGAAGAAGGCCGCGACGCCGATGCCGCTCGCGATCAGCGGCACCAGGATCTTCACGAAGAAGCGCGGGAACGAGTAGCCGTCGAGGAAGGCGGTCTCGTCGATCTCGCGCGGCACCGACGACACGAAGCCCTCGAGGATCCAGACGGCGAGCGGAATGTTGAAGATGCAATGCGCCAGCGCCACCGCCCAGGGCGTATCGAACAGGCCGATCGCCGAATAGAGGTTGAAGAACGGCAGCGCATAGACCGCAGCCGGCGCCATGCGGTTCGACAACAGCCAGAAGAACAGGTGCTTGTCGCCGAGGAAGCGGTAGCGCGAGAACGCATAGGCCGCCGGCAGCGCCACCAGGATCGAGATCACCGTGTTGAGAATGACGTATTTCAGCGAGTTGATGTAGCCGGAATACCAGCTCTCGTCGGTGAAGATCCGCATGTAGTTCGCGATCGTCGGCTGATGCGGCCACAGCGTCATCGTCGTGACGATCTCGTTGTTGGTCTTGAAGCTCATGTTGACGAGCCAATAGATCGGCAACAGCAGGAAGACGAGGAACACCGCCATGATGACGCGACGGCCCGGAATCGTGTTCATCACGCGCCCCCTTCGGCCGGCCGGCGCTCGGCGTCGGCATTGGTCATGATGGTGTAGAACACCCAGCACACGATCAGGATGATCAGGTTATAGACCAGCGACAGCGCGGCCGCCTTGCCGAGGTCGAACTGGCCGAGCGCGATCTTGACGAGCTCGATCGAGATGAAGGTCGTCGAATTGCCGGGCCCGCCGCCGGTCACGACGAACGGCTCGGTGTAGATCATGAAGCTGTCCATGAAGCGCAGCAGCACAGCGATCAGCAGCACGCGATGCATCTTGGGCAGCTGGATCGCGGTGAACACCGCCCAGCGCGAGGCGCCGTCGATCTGCGCCGCCTGGTAATAGGCGTCGGGAATCGATTTCAGGCCGGCATAGCACAGCAGCGCGACGAGGCTCGTCCAGTGCCAAACGTCCATCACGATCACGGTGGCCCAGGCATCGAGATCGTTGGAGACGTAATTGTAGTCGATCCCCATGCTCGTCAGCGTATAGCCAAGCAGGCCGATGTCGGGCCTGCCGAAGATCTGCCAGATGGTGCCGACCACGTTCCACGGAATCAGCAGCGGCAGCGCCAGCACGACGAGGCAGAAGGCGACGGTCCAGCCGTCGCGCGGCATCGACAGCGCCACGACGATGCCGAGCGGCACCTCGATGGCCAGGATGGCGAGCGAGAAGATCAGGTTGCGGCCGAGCGAGGCGAGGAAGCGACCGCCGAGATCGGTCGAGGGATCGAGCAGCTCCTTGAACCAGCCGACGCCGTTCCAGAAGAACTGGTTGTTGCCGAACGTGTCCTGCATCGAATAGTTCACGACCGTCATCAGCGGCAGGATCGCGGAGAACGCGACCAGCAGGAACACCGGCAGGACCAGGAACCAGGCCTTGTTGTTGATGGTCTTGTCCATCTCTCAGGCTCCCTCGACGAGACGGCTGTCGGCATAGACATGGACATAGGCCGGGTTGAACTTCAGCCCGATCGCCGAGCCCTGCGGCGAGACGCCGGCCGGCAGGCGCGCGGCAAACTTGACATCGCCGACCCGGACCCGCGCGAAGCGGATGCGGCCGAGATCGTCGACACGTTCGATATTGGCATCGAGCAGGCCCGGTCCCGGCTCTGCGACATCGACGAATTCCGGCCGCACCCCGATCTCGATCTTGGCGCCGGCCGGCAGCGCATCATAGCTGCGCGCCAACGACAGCGTGTGACCGGCAATGCGGGCCTCACGGCCCTTCACCTCGGCGGCGAGAATGTTCATGCCGGGCGAGCCGATGAAATAGCCGACAAAGGTGTGCGCCGGCTTGTCGAACAGCTCGGCCGGCGTGCCGCTCTGCACGACGCGGCCGTCATGCATCACGACGACCGTGTCGGCGAAGGTCAGCGCCTCGGTCTGGTCGTGCGTGACGTAGATCATCGTCAAATCGAGCTCACGATGCAGCGCCTTGAGCTTCGAGCGCAACTGCCATTTCAGCTCGGGATCGATCACCGTCAGCGGCTCGTCGAACAGGACGGCGGCGACATCCGAGCGCACCAGCCCGCGGCCGAGCGAGATCTTCTGCTTGGCATCCGCGGTGAGGCGCGTCGCCTTGCGGTTGAGGTCCGGCGTCAGATCGAGCAACCGCGCGATCTCGGCGACGCGCTTGTCGATCTCGGCCTTGGGCACGCCGCGGTTCTTCAGCGGAAATGCGAGATTCTCGCCGACCGTCATGGTGTCGTAGATCACCGGGAACTGAAACACCTGGGCGATGTTGCGCTCGCGGGTGGTGCGGTGGGTGATGTCGGTGCCGTCGAACAGGATCTTGCCGCGCGATGGCGTCAGGATCCCGGAGATCAGGTTCAACAGCGTGGTCTTGCCGCAGCCGGACGGACCGAGCAGCGCGTAGGCGCCGCCCTGCCGCCAGGTCATCGTCACCGGCTTGAGCGCGAAGCTTTCGATGTCGGCGTCGTTGCCGTGATAGGACTGGGCGAGATCGACGAGGTCAATGCGGGCCATGCGGCATCTCCCTCTAAAGACTGCCAGGTGCCGCGACCAGGCGGTCGCCGGCGTCGAACACGAAGATATTGGCGGGATCGAGCACGGCATCGAGAATCTCGCCGGGCTCGTATTCATGGACGCCGTGCAGCACGGCGACCCAGTTCATGCCGTCGCGGGTCAGATGCACGAAGCTCTCCGATCCCGTGATCTCGGTGACCGAGACGGTCGCCGGAAAGGCATGGCGGCCATGGCTGCCGTCGCCCTTGGCCAGTCCGAGCTGATGCGGCCGGAAGCCGACGCGATAGGAGCCCTCCGGCAGATCGGCATAGAGGCCGGCCGCCGGCGCCCTGACGCCGCCGGCATAATGCACGCTGTCGCCGCGCTTCTGGATCTCGACGACATTCATCGGCGGATCGGAGAACACCTGCCCGACGCGCAACGTGTCCGGACGGCGGTAGACGGTGGCGGTATCGCCGGCCTGCAGCGCCTGACCTTCCCACATGCACACGGTGCGGCCGCCCAGCAGCAGCGCCTCCGACGGCTCGGTGGTTGCATAGACGAAGATCGCCCCCGACGCTTCGAAGATGCGCGGCAATTCGGCGCGCAGCTCCTCGCGCAGCTTGTAATCGAGATTGGCCAGGGGCTCGTCGAGCAGCACGAGATCGGCGCCCTTCACCAGCGCGCGCGCGATCGCGGTGCGCTGCTGCTGGCCGCCGGAGAGCTGCAGCGGGGTGCGCTTCAGATAGGGCTCGAGCCGCAGCAGCCTGGCGGCCTCGGCCACGCGCTTCTCGATCTCCTCGCGCGGCTTGCCCTGCACCCGCAGCGGCGAGGCGATATTCTCATACACCGTGAGCGAGGGATAGTTGATGAACTGCTGATAGACCATCGCGACCGATCGCTGCCGCACGTCGGCGCCGGTGACGTCCTTGCCGTCGACCAGCACGCGGCCGGTGGTCGGCTTGTCGAGCCCGGCGAGCAAACGCATGATCGAAGTCTTGCCGGACAGAGTCGGGCCGAGCAGCACGCTCAGCGTGCCGCGCTCCAGGGTCAGCGAAACGTCTCGAATGGTCGTGACGCCGTCGACGACCCGGGAGACGTGATCGAGCGTGACGCTCATGCGCGTCCCCCGGCTTCACGCGCCGTCACGGCAGCGCGCTCGCGGTGGGCTGTGATCCACGCATCGAGCGCTGCGATCTCAGCCGCCGACATTCGCAACCCCAGCTTCGATCGCCGCCACACAATGTCCTCGGCCGTCAACGCCCACTCATTCGTCATCAGGTACCTGACTTCGCGCTCCGTCAAGGTGCCACCGAAGTCCTGGCCGAGATCGGCCAAAGATGTCGCACCCGCGAGCACGGTCTGGGCCCGCGTACCATAGGCATGCGCGATGCGCTTCGCATGTGCATCCGACAGGAACGGATAGGTCTTGCCGAGATCGGCGACCAACGTGGCAACGGCCTGCACCTGCATGTCGCCGCCGGGCAGCGCGGCCTTGCCGGTCCAGCCTTCGTCCGCCTTCGCGCCCTTCAGATACGGCGCCAGGCGCTCCAGCGCCTCCTCCGACAGTCGCCGGTAGGTGGTGATCTTGCCACCATAGATCGAGAGCAGCGGCAGGCCGCCGGGCGTATCGAGCTCGAACACGTAGTCGCGCGTCGCCGCCTTGGCCTCGCTGGCGCCGTCGTCATACAGCGGGCGCACGCCGGAATAGCTCCACACCACGTCAGCCGGCGTCACTGGCTTGGCGATGTACTCGCCGAGCGCGGCGCAGAGATAGGCGATTTCCTCGTCGGTCGCCTTCACCTTGGCCGGATCGCCCTGATAGTCGCGATCGGTGGTGCCGATCAGCGTGAAATCCTGCTGGTAGGGAATCGCGAAGATGATGCGGCCGTCGGCATTCTGGAAGATGTAGGCGCGGTCGTGATCATAGAGCTTGCGCACCACGATATGCGAGCCCTGCACCAGGCGCACTTTCGCTTTTGCATTGACACCGGCGCCGGTCGAAAGCACCTGCTCCACCCACGGGCCGGCGGCATTGACCAGCGCACGCGCCTTGATGGTCTCGCGCTCGCCGGTCTGGGTGTTCTCGGTGGTGACAAGCCAGTTGCTGCCGTCCTGCCGGATCGCGGTCGCCCGCGTCCGCGTGCGGATGACGGCCCCGCGGTCGGCAGCATCGCGCGCGGTCAGCACGACCAGACGCGCATCGTCGACAAAGCAGTCGGAATATTCGAAACCGGTGGAATAGCGTCCGGCGATCAGCGGACGGCCGACCTCATCGCTGCGCAGATTCACCGAGCGTGTCGGCGGCAGCAGCTTGCGGCCGCCGAGATGGTCGTAGAGGAACAGGCCGAGCCGCAGCAGCCAGGCCGGGCGCAGGCCGGAATGATGCGGCAGCACGAAACGCAGCGGGCGGATGATGTGGGGCGCGATCTGCCAGAGAATCTCGCGCTCGATCAGCGCCTCACGCACCAGGCGGAATTCGTAATATTCGAGATAGCGCAAGCCGCCATGCACGAGCTTGGTTGACCAGGACGAGGTTCCGCTCGCCAGATCGTTCATCTCACACAGAAAAACGGAATTTCCGCGTCCGGCCGCATCGCGCGCGATGCCGCAGCCATTCACGCCGCCTCCGACAATGGCGAGGTCGTAGATCCGCTCCAACAGACGCATCCCCCGTCAATCGCCTTGACCGCGGCGATTTCACTTTCGCTTTCGAGTTAAACACAAACGAAAGTGAAAGCAAATCGAAAAACGCATATTGGGCCGCGATTGGGCATAACGTGCCCAATCTCGGCCCAAACAGCCTGTGGAATCAGCGCGGGGGGTCAGGCGCGGCGGAGTGCCGCCGGGTTGGCTGTTTCGGCCGCCTCTGCGGCCTCCTCCGCCTCGTCGGCCGGCATCGCCGAGACCACCTCGATGCCGCGGCTGTGGCAGAGGCTGGCGAGCCCATCGGGCAACGGACGGTCGGTGACGAAGGTCTGGATCTGGCTGAGATGGGCGATGCGCACCGGGGCACTGCGATGCAGTTTGGTGGAATCCGCCACCAGCATCACGCTGCGCGCATTGGCGATGATGGCCTGCGCCACCTGCACCTCGCGATAGTCGAAGTCGAGCAGCGCGCCCTCCTCATCGATCGCCGAGGCGCCGATGATCGCGTAGTCCACCTTGAACTGGCCGATCAGTTGCGTCGCCGTCGAGCCGACCACGCCGCCATCCGAACGCCGCACCGTGCCGCCGGCCACGATCACCTCGATGCGCGGATGCGGATAGAGCAGCATCGCGACATTCAGATTGTTGGTGATGACCAGCAGATCCTGATGCGAAGACAGCGCGCTCGCCACCTCCTCGGTGGTGGTGCCGATGTTGATGAAGAGCGACGAGCCGTTGGGAATGCGCGCAGCGGCAACCGTCCCGATCGCCTTCTTCTCGTCCGCCGCGACGAAGCGCCGCGCTTCATAAGCGAGGTTCTCCACCCCCGACGCGATAATGGCACCGCCGTGAATGCGCGTCAGCGCGCGCTGCTCGCAGAGATCGTTGAGATCCTTGCGAATCGTCTGCGCCGAGACTTCGAAACGGCGCGCCAGATCTTCCACCATGACGCGACCGGAGGCGCGCGCGATGTTGAGAATGTCAGTCTGGCGCTGGGAGAGAACGGCCATGGCAAGCTTTCAGGACAAGCTGCACCATGGTGATGCTGATCGAGTCAAGGGTCAATCGGCGAGGCGTTCAAGCGCACTGCAGCAATGACGGCTTGACGCATGTGCAACGCGGCATTCCCTACGGGTCGTCAGCGGAAGATTGACGCGCCCGTCATGCGACAGGTCAGGCGGCCGCACTCAACTCGCCGCTGACGAGACGAATCGCGGCGCGCTCGGCCTCGCGCGCGTTGCGAAACACCTGGCCCTCGAGCGCATTGAAACGGTGCGACGCCGCAAAGAAACGGAAGCCGCCGCGATCCCGCACGACGATCCCTGCCGCCTGGGAGCTGACCTCGATGATATAGGTGTCGGACATTGCGAAATCCCGTCGTTCATTCCGGGGCTTATAACGGAGCCCGACCAGGAATGTTCCTGCGATGCTCCATAGCTGCGGTCCATGACGCGGAATTCAACAGGCGATTCTGTCGATCCTATGTTTGATCGACGCCCGGTTCGTGACAACGACTGTTGACTGGACGATCTCGCAACGCACCCGGCCGCAACAGCGGCTGCTGCTTCGGTCAATTGGCCGCACGCCGCGATGATGATCTTTTCGGAAAGCTGGTTTCCACTTTCCGGATCATGTCTAAGCCGACGTCGTCGCGCCGTCGCGCTTGACCGGTTGCGGCCGGCCGTCATCATCGATCGAGACATAGGTGAAATTGCCGTCGGTCACCAGGATCGGCTGCTCCTCCCTGCGGCGCAGAACCCAGGCCTCCAGGCGCACCGTCAGCGAGGTGCGCCCGACGCGTACCAGATGCGCATAGACCGAGACGAGGTCGCCGACATAGACCGCCTTGCGAAAGTTCATCGCCTCGATCGCGACGGTGACGGTGCGAGACTTCGCGATCTTGGCAGCGAACACGCCGCCGCCCACGTCCATCTGGCTGAGCAGCCAGCCGCCGAAAATGTCGCCATTGGCGTTGGTGTCGGCCGGCATCGCCAAGGTGCGGATGCAGAGATCGCCGCGCGGCTCGGTCGGCGCTGACAGCGCGGCATGGACAGTCGCTTCGGTCACGTCAGGTGGTCTCCAGTTCAGGGCTCTCGCATATGATGATCATAGCTTGAGTTCGGCTCCCTTCACATCGTCATGGCCGGGCTCCGTCCCGGCCATCCACGCCGTTCGGCATCCTGGGAAAGACGTGAATGCCCGGGCCTTCGCCGCGCCGAAGCGGCTTCGGCCGCGCAGGCGGGACGGAGCCCGGACATGGCAATGGGGAGGCAGCCTGGCGAAAAACTCAGATTGGTCATATGCGATAGCCCTGAGTTCAACCGGGGGGCAGCGCGCGCCGAAGACGGCGTCAGTCCGGCCGGATCATCTCGAACATGTCCTCGGCCTTGATCTCGAAATAATCGCCGCGACGGCCGGCGCGGACGATCGGATGTGCGAGCGCTGTCTGGTAGACGCCATCCTTGATCAGGGATTTGTCGATGTGCACGCCGACGACTTCGCCGAACGTCATCCAGGCTTCGGTCTTGGCGCCGTCCGCCCCCTGCAGCTGAAGGATCTGCGTCACCTTGCACTCGAAGGCGACCGGACTCTCGCCGACGCGCGGCACATTGACGAATTTGCACGGCAGCGGCGTGACACCGGCCAGCTTGAACTCGTCGACATCGCGCGCAACATGGGCCGCCGTCGCATTCATCTGGGTCGCGAGATCGCGCGTCACCAGGTTCCAGACGAACTCGCCGGTGTCCCGGATATTGGCGGCCGAGTCCTTCATGTTGGTCGACGAAAAGCCGATGATCGGCGGCGTGTAGTTGAAGGCGTTGAAGAAGCTGTAAGGCGCGAGATTGACGTGACCGTCCGGATCGCGCGAGGAGATCCAACCGATCGGGCGAGGTGCGATGATGGCGTTGAAGGGATCGTGCCTGAGGCCGTGGCCGTTCTTCGGTTCGTAGAAATGCAGGTCCCGTTCGGTCACGCGGCCGTCCCTTCCGTCATCGCGAGGAGCGCAAGCGACGAAGCGGTCCAGGATGCGAACACCATCCTGAATGGCCTCGTATCGCTCGCAATGACGCAGAACTTAGCTTGCGGCGCCCTTCGAACCAAGCCCTGCCAGCACGAAATCGATCATCTCGTCGACCGTCGGACCCGGCTTTGTCGCACATTGCGCAATCATCTGGGGATGAAAGAAGCGCATCATGGCCGTCGTTGCACATTCTGCCGCCAGTTCCAGTTCGCGGACCGCGAACTCGCCCGATGCGGCGCCCTGCCCGATCACCCGGCCGATGATCTCGGTGATCAGCTGCATATGTGCCTCGCAGACCTCCCAGCTCTGCTCCATGGCTACCGTGACCATCTCGTGCAGCTTGGAGTCGCCGACATAGCGCTCGGTATTCATGCGATGGATGGTGCCGAGCATCTCGCGCAGCCGAGGTGCGGCCGGGCCGGGCCGATCGGCGATCACGAGCGCCGCCGCTTCGACCTGGCCCATCAGCGTGCGCGCGACAGCCTCATGAATGGCCTTCTTGGAGTCGAAGAAGCGGTAGACGTTCGCCGGGCTCATGCGAAGCTCCTTGGCGATGTCGGCGACAGTGGTCTTCTGATAGCCGATCTGCCGAAACAGGCGTTCGGCCACGACGAGGATGCGTTCGCGCGTATCGGGCTCGATATGGTCGGAAACCAGCGTCATCATGCTCGCGATCTTGTCGGTCCTTACTCAGCCGCCTGGGCGATAGGAAGCTCCGGTGCCGGTTCATCAACGTGCTGCGCCGCAGAATGATCCCGCGCCCCCGCCCCGCGCTCATCGAGGCTCTTCCGGAACCATAGGGCATAGAGGCCCGGCAAGTACAGCAGCGTGAGGAAGGTTGCAACAAACAAGCCGCCCATGATGGTGATCGCCATCGGCCCCCAAAACGCGGAACGCGACAGCGGGATCATCGCAAGGATCGCGGCCAGCGCGGTCAGCACCACCGGACGCGCACGCCGCACCGTGGCCTCGATGATCGCCTCGCGCCGGGTCAGGCCCGAGGCCACGTCGGTTTCGATCTGGTCGACCAGGATCACGGTGTTGCGCATGATCATGCCGGCCAGCGCGATCAGCCCGAGCAGCGCCACGAAACCGAAAGGCGCATTGGCGACGTTGAGCCCAAACGATGCGCCGATGATGCCGAGCGGTGCCGTCAGGAACACCAGCACCAGGCGCGAAAAGCTCTGCAGCTGGATCATCAGCAGGGTCAGCATGACGATGACCATCAGCGGAAACAGCACGAAGATCGACGCATTGCCCTTGGCCGACTCCTCGATCGCGCCGCCCATCTCGATGCGGTAGGCCGGATCGAGGTGACTACGAATGTCGGCGAGCTTCGGCCAGATCTGGTTGGTGACGTCGGGCGCCTGCACGCCGTCGGCGACGTCGGACCGCACCGTGATCGCCATGTCGCGGTTGCGCCGCCGCAGGATCGGCTCCTCATGCGAATATTCGATCTTGGCGATCTGCTGCAGCGGCACGGCGACGCCGTTGCGCGAGGTGATGGTGAGGTCGCCGACGCCCGCGAGATCGAGCCGTTCGGACGGCACGGCCCGCGCGATCACGCCGACCTTCTCGATGCCGTCACGAATGGTAGTCACCTGCACGCCTGAGATCAGCATCGCCAGCGACTGCGACACGTCCTGCGGCGTCAGGCCGATCGCGCGGGCGCGATCCTGGTCGACGACCAGCTTCAAATAGGGCGACTGCTCGTTCCAGTCGAACTGCGGGTCCCGCACATTGGCATTCTGGCGCATGACATCGCGCACCTGATAGGCGATCTCGCGAACCTTGGCGGTGTCAGGGCCGATCACCCGGAACTGCACGGGGAAGCCGACGGGCGGACCGAAATTGAAGCGATCGACGCGCACCCTCGCCTCGTTGATCTCGCCATTGGCAGCGGCGGCCTCGATTCTGGCCTTGATCCGCTCGCGCGCCGCGACGTCCTTGGCGACGATCACGATCTCGGCAAAAGCCTCGTTCGGCAGTTGCGGATTGAGGCCAAGCCAGAAGCGCGGCGAGCCCTGGCCGACATAGGAGGTGAAGGTCTCGATGTCCTTATCGTCCTTCAAGAACCCCTCGGCCTTGCGCGCGGCCTTCTCGGTGACGTTGAAGGCGGTGCCCTCCGGCAGCCGCAACTGCAGGAACAGCTCGGGCCGCTCCGACAGCGGGAAGAACTGCTGCTGGACGTGGCCGAAGGCGACGATCGAGGCCACGAACACGCCGACCGTCGCGGCCACGGTGGTGATGCGATGCGCGACACACCAGCTCACGACGGCGCGCAGACCGCGATACATCCGGGTATCATAGACCGCATTCTCATCGTGACCGTGATGGGCCTTCATGTCCGGCAACAGCTTCACGCCGATATAGGGTGTGAAGATGACAGCGACAAACCAGGACGCCACCAGCGAGATGGCGACGATCCAGAAGATGGTTCCCGTGTATTCGCCGACCGCAGAACTGGCGAAGCCGATCGGCAGGAAGCCGGCGGCGGTGACCAGCGTTCCCGTGAGCATCGGGAAGGCCGTGGATTCCCAGGCGAACGATGCGGCGCGGACGCGGTCCCAGCCCTGCTCCATCTTCACCACCATCATCTCGACCGCGATGATCGCGTCGTCCACCAGGAGGCCGAGGGCGATGATCAGCGCGCCGAGAGAGATGCGGTGCAGATCCAGTCCCATTGCACTCATCACGATGAAGACGATGCCGAGCACCAGCGGCACCGACAGCGCCACCACGATGCCGGTGCGCCAGCCGAGCGCCAGGAACGAAACGAACAGCACGATGACCAGCGCCTCGACGAAGGAGTGCACGAATTCGCCGACCGCGGTCTCGACCACTTTCGGCTGGTCAGCGATCTGCTTCAGCTCGATACCCTGCGGCACCGCTTTCATGAAATCGTCGGACGCGGCGTGCACGTCCTTGCCAAGCTCGAGGATGTTGGCGCCCTTGGCGGTGACGATACCGAGGCCGAGCGCCGGCTTGCCCTCCTGATGCACCTTGTAGGTCGGCGGATCGACGAAGCCGTGGGTGACGGTGGCGATGTCGCCGAGCCGGAACACGCGGCCGTTGCTCTCGACCGGCGTCTCGGCCACCGCCTTGGCGCCGTCGAGCGCGCCGGTGACGCGCAGCGGCACGCGCTGCGACGAGGTCTCGACCGTGCCGGCCGATGTCACATTGTTCTGCTTGGCGAGGGAATCGAACAGCGCCTGCGGCGTGATCCCGAGCGTTGCCAGCTTGGCATGGCTGAACTCGACATAGATGCGCTCGTCCTGGGTGCCGTAGAGATTGACCTTGGTGACGCCGTCGACCTTCAACAGGCGCTGGCGCAGGCCTTCCGCGACCTTCTTCAGCTGAGCATAGTCCGCCCCGTCGCCGGTCATCATGAACAGGATGGAATCGACGTCGGAAAACTCGTCATTGACGAACGGCCCGAGCACCCCCGAAGGCAGCGAGGCCTGCACATCCGCGAGCTTCCTACGGACGAGGTAGAACAGGTAAGGCACCTCCTTCGGCGGCGTCGAGTCGCGGAAGGTGATCTGCATCGCGGCGAAGGCGGGCTTGGAATAGGTCTCCACCTTCTCGAAGTAAGGCAGCTCCTGCAGCTTCTTCTCGATGGGGTCCGCGACCTGGCTCTGCATTTCCGTCGCGGTGGCGCCGGGCCAAATCATCGAGACGTTGACGACCTTGACGGTAAAGGACGGATCCTCGGCGCGCCCGAGACGCTCATAGGAGATGAACCCGAACAGGCCGAGCGCCACGATCAGGAACAGCACCAGTGGCGGATGACTGACCGCCCAGGCCGACAGGTTGAAACGCTTCATGGCACGCTCCCGATGATCCGATATCGCTAGTCCAGTCCATTCTCAGTGATCGTCGTTGCGAGCGAAGCGAAGCAATCCAGGACTCTTTCCGCAGACGCAGTCTGGATTGCTTCGTCGCTTTGCTCCTCGCAATGACGACAGCGACTTCCTTCATTCCGGGGAGATGCGGAGCATCCACCCCGGAACGACAACCGGCTAGAACGTCAGCGCGGAGACGACGCGCACCTTCTGCGCGGGATCGATCTTCTGGACGCCGAGCGCGACCACCTTCTCGCCCTCCTCGACGCCCGACGTGACGAGCACGTCCTTGCTGTCATAGGCTTTCACCTTGACCGGCTTCAGCGTGACCTCGCCCTTGTCGTTGACCACGTAGAGGGAGGGATCGCGGCCGTCGCTGAACAGCGCCGAGAGGGGCAGCCGCGCCACGCGCGTGGTGGCCGGATCAGACAGCGTGAGCGTCGCGGTCATGCCGAGCGAGACATTATCCGTTGCTTCCGGCAGCGAGAATTTGGCGAGATAGGTGCGCGTCGCGGGATCGGCAGCCGGAGCGATCTCGCGCAGCCGCGCCGTGTAGGTCTTGCCCGCCTCAGACCACAGCGACGCGGTCGCGACCCCGTTCTTGGCGCGATCGAGCAGGGTCTCCGGGATGGCGACGACGGCTTCCTTCTCGGCGAAGCGCGCGACCCGTATGGCCGCCTGACCGGCGGCGACCACCATGCCGGGTTCGATCATGCTGGCGGTGACCACGCCGCGCGCATCGGCGACCAGCGTGGCATAGGACAGCGAATTGCGGGTCAATTCGACCGAGCGCTCGGCCCGGTTCAGCCGCGCGCGCGCCTCGTCGGCGGACGCCTTGGCCTGATCCATCTGTGCATCCGTGGTCCAACCCTTGACGCGCAGCTCCTTGGCGCGGGTCTCGGCAGCGGAAGCCTGTGCCAGCACGCCGGTGGCGGCCCGGAATTCGGCCTCGGCCTGCTCGGCCTGCAGCTTGAGATCAACTTCGTCGAGCGTGGCCAGGGGCTGGCCGATCTCCACGGTCTGCCCCACCTCGACCAGGCGCTTGGCGACCTTGCCGGCCACGCGGAAGCCGATATCGGCCTCGATCCGCGGCCGGATGGTGCCAACGAAGCTGCGCTCCGGTGTTTCGGCCTCGTAATGCACGGACGCGACCAGAACCGGCCGGATGGGTTCGGCCTTCTGAGCGACGGTTTCGTTGCAGCCGGCGAGCGAGACCGCCATCGCGGCCAGCGCCACGCCGCTCAACAGCTTGGAAAAGCTAGAGAAAACCTCACGAACGAGCATCGCATACCCCTTGCTGCTATTGCGAAGGAGTGTCGATTATCGAGTGACGATTGTCAATAATCGTCATCAATCATGACTTCGTGAATGTTAAGACATGTTGCCGCAGTTGCTCATTCGTTGCGCAGATGGTCATGAGAGAGCCGGCCGCAACGGCGGCCGGCTCACAACACGCAATGGTTGGCCTGATCCACAGCCCGGCCGGCGGCCCTGCCAGGGGGCAGCCTCGGGGCTCGCTCACTCCGCCGGGGCCTGACCGGCGAATTCGACCTTGCTCTCGTGACGGCCGAAGAACACCAGCAGCCCGGCGATCAGCGGCAGCACCGACAACGCGAGCAGCCCGTGCGTCGTCGAGCCGGTCGTGTCCTTGATCCAGCCGACCAGATAGGGGCCGCCGAAACCGGCAAGATTGCCGATCGAGTTGATCAGCGCGATGGCGCCGGCCGCGGCGGTGCCCGACAGCCATGCCGTCGGCAAGGTCCAGAACACGCCGAACACGCAGAACACGCCGATTGCCGCCACGGTCAGCGCGACCATGGTCAACGTCGGATCGCCGATCATGCTGGATGCGGCCAGCGCCACCGCGATCAGGATCAGCGGCGCGCCGACATGGACCACGCGCTCGCGCGTCGCATCCGAATGCCGCGCCCACAGGATCATCGCAACGGTGCCGAACGCATAAGGAATCGCGGTCACGAATCCGGTCTGCACATTGGTCAGGCCAAACGCCTTGACGATCTGCGGCAGCCAGAACTGCATGCCATAGAGCGCGCCGACGAAGCCGAAATAGATCAGGCTGAGCACGATGACCTTGGGCGACGACAGCGCCTCGCCCAGCGTCATGTGTCCCGCCGCCTGCTTCGCTGCAGTCTCGGCCTCGATGCGCGTGGCGAGCCAGGCCTTCTGCTCCGCCGACAGCCAGTTCGCATGCTCCGGCCGGTCGGTCAGATAGAACCAGGTGACGACGCCGAGCAGGATCGACGGAAGGCCCTCGATGATGAACAGCCACTGCCAGCCCTGCAGCCCCAGCAGGCCGTGCATGCCGAGCAGCAGGCCCGAGACGGGCGCGCCGATCACCGTCGAGACAGGAACGGCGACGGCGAAGGCGGCGAGAAAGCGCGCGCGATACTGCGCCGGGTACCAGTAGGTGAGATAGAGGATGATGCCTGGAAAGAAGCCCGCCTCCGCGACGCCGAGCAGGAAGCGCAGCGCATAGAAGCTCCACGGGCCCGAGACCAGCGCCATCAGCGCCGAGATGATGCCCCAGGTCACCATGATGCGCGCGATCCAGCGGCTCGCGCCGAACTTCTCCAGGGCCAGATTGCTCGGCACCTCGAAGATGAAATAGCCGATGAAGAAGATGCCGGCGCCCCAGGCGAACACCAGCGGCGAGAATTTCAGCTCGGCATTCATGGTCAGCGCGGCGAAGCCGAGATTGACGCGGTCGAGATAGGAGAAGAAATAAGCGAGCACCAGGAACGGAATGAGCCGCCAGGAGATGGCGCGGATGGTCGAGCTCTCGATATCGGAACGGCCCGGCGCGGCCGGCGTGCTGGCGGACAAACTCATCGATCTCCTCCCCGGAGCATTGCAGGATTTCGTAGTTGAGGGGCGGTGTTGAGCATCGGTCGTGGCAAGTCAATCGGAAAACCCGATCTCCCACAGTTCGAGGGCGCATTCCCGGGGCGCGGCGCACGCATGACGCTGGCATCGGCCGGGATCGCCGCTGACACGCGCCGCCGCGCCGCTGCTCGGTCGGATCTTCTCGCTCCGGAACATCGTGGCCTATGCGATCGGCATCGTCCTCGGCCTTCTGGTCGACCGGATCGCAATGCGGCGGGCCTCGGCATCGGCCTGCCGACGGCAGGCCGGCGATCTCACATCATGAGATATCCCATCATGAGAGGGCTCAGCTCGGCGCTGTGCCGACGCGGCTGAAAAAGGCGTCGAGCTGTTCTGCCAGAACGGCCGGCTGCTCTTCCGGGATGTAGTGGCCGCATGCGGCGATGGTGATGCCTTCGACATGCTGGGCGAACTCCCGGAGCGGCGCCGCCATGTCCACGATCGATCCCTGGTCGGAGCCGACCGCCAGCATGGGCGGCTTGAGTCTGCCCCTGGCGCTGAGCTCCCGGTTCTGGCTCGCCGACAGCGCCGCCGAACGATAATAGGCCAGCCCGGCCCGCAAGCCGCCGGCCTTGGTCAGCACGCGGCTGTACTCATCGAGGTCGCTCTCCAGGAAAGTCTCGGGATTGGCGGACTTTCGCCGCAGGAACCAGCCGAGATAGTCGCGTTCGCGCCCCTGAATCAGAAACTCCGGAAGGTCCGCGAGGACGTGGAACGCAAAGTGCCAGGTCCGCCACGCGCGGTCCGGCGCGAAGGGCAATGCATCGGGCAAGGTGACGCCAGGAATTCCGGCATCGAGGAGCGCCAGGCTGCGCAGCTCGGCCTCGAACAGCGCCGCATAGGGATAGGCCACCCACGCGCCGATGTCGTGCGCCGCAAGATGATAGCGGGTGGCGCCGAGCCGTTGCAGCAATCGGTGCACGGCCGTGGCCAGGGTCTTGGTGTCGTAGCCATCGGCCGGCCGATCCGAGTCGCCCTGCCCTGGCAGATCGACCGCGATGACCCGATAGCGCGGCGCGAGCAGCGGCATGACCTTCCGCCAGGCGAACCAGCTCTCCGGAAAGCCGGCGAGCAGCACCACGATCTCGCCCTCCGGCAGGCCACCGCTGACATAATGCAGCCGGGTCCCGTCGATGGTCTCGAACCGGTGCGCGAAGCCTGGCAGCGACGCCTCCGCCCGCGCCAGCGGCTCCGCCGCGACGATGCGCGACGCGCCGGCTTGGGCGGTCCCATTCGACTGATGATGCATGAGGCCTCTCCTTAAATGTAGAACAATCGTTTCCTATTTAGCCGCAGGATTATCCGAGCAAGGCGTCGGCCTGGCTCGCGACGGCCAGCATCTCGCGCTTCGTACGCCCGGTCTTGCCGACCACGCGCAAGCCCTGGATCAGGCAGAACAGCGCGCCGGCGACGGCGTCTGGGTCCCGTCCAGTCCGGATCGATCCATCGGCCTGGCCGAGCCTGACGAGGTCGCACAACGCGGTCTCGACCCGGCGCAGCGCGGCGCGGACCTTGACCGCGATCTCCGCGTCCAGGCTGGCGAGTTCGGCGGCGCTGGTGACGACCAGGCAACCGCGCCGGCCTTCGCTGTCGCTGGCGGACTCCGCGTAGAACTGCAGCAGGGCGCGCAGCTTGTCGCGCCCGCTCTGCTCCGCATCGAGCCGCTCGCGCAATTGCCGGTCGCGCCGTGCGATGTAGTAATCCAAGGTCGCAACGAAGATCGCGCGCTTGTCCTCGAATGCCTTGTAGAGGCTTCCTGTCGCAAGCTTCATGGCGGCGCGCAGTTCGGCCAGCGACGCCGCGTGGTAGCCGCGCTCGCTGAACACCACCAGCGCCCTGCTCAAGGCCGTGTCCATGTCGAACTCACGCGGCCGGCCAGGCCCGCGGCGCGCGACGGAATTGCTCGGTGACTTCGTCATGCTCCCATATTAGGAAACAATCATTCCCAAATCAAGGGAGAGGCATGTGCGCTGCTTTCCCCCTCAATCTCCAAGCTGGAACTTCTGGAACCGGTGCAGTTCATCCTCGATGCGCCGCTTCAGATCCTTGCGTCCGGCGCCCCGCGCGGATTTACCCCCGCCGACCCAGCTCCATTGCTGCATCAACAGCCTGCCGTTCTGCCGGTCGGTCTTGAGGTCCAGCGCCGCGACGATCTCCTCGCCGACCAGCACCGGCAGCGCGAAATAGCCGAACAGCCGCCTGTCCTTCGGGACGTAGGCCTCGAAGCGGTGATCGTAGCCGAAGATCGCCTGCGTCCGCTTGCGCTGGATGATAAGCGGGTCGAACGGCGAGAGGATGTGGACCCGCTCCGGCGAGATCTCGATCACCTCCGCCAAGGCGCCCGGCGTGGCCCAGTGTTCCTGCCTGCCGGCGCCCTCCAGCGCGACCGGCACCAGTTCGCCGCGCCGCACCCGGCCGTCGATCACGCGCCGCACGTCGCTTTTGCGCGCGGCATTGAGGTGGCACAATGAGTCGAGGCTGACGACGCCCTGCGCGCGCAAACCGCGGTCGAGCAGATAGGTGGCGATCTCGCGCTCGCTCGCGCCCTTCGGCAACCGCTCCCAGCCGAAATGCCGGGTCGTCAGGTCATAGGTCTTGAGCATGCCGTCGCGGCCCGACACGGTCAGCACGCCTTCGTAGAAACCGAGCTGCAGCGCCCGCTTCGACGGCTTGCGGCTGGCCCAGGCGTGGTCCTTCTCCCGCAGCACGTCATCGTCGATGTCGCGGATGGTCAGCGCCCCACCCTGCCGCACCAGGCGCATCACCTTGCGCGTATCCTCGGGCTTCACCGTCTTGAACCAGCCATGCCCCTCGCGGCGATAACGCCGCATCGCCGGCACGAAATAGCGGAAATCCTGCACCGGAACATAGGACAACGCATGCGTCCAATATTCGAACACGGTCTTGTCCGCGCTCTGGGCCTGGCGTAGCTCGGCGCGGCGATAGGCGGGAATCCGGCTGAACAGGATATGGTGATGGCAGCGTTCGATCACGTTGATCGTGTCGATCTGCACATAGCCGAGATGGGCGACCGCGGCCGCCACGGCCGCGGGGCCGGCGCCAAACGGCGCCTCGGCATCGAGGCGCTGGGCGCGCAGCCAGAGTCGGCGCGCTGCGGTGGCGGACAGTTGATGGTGGGAGGAAGGCGCGGGCATGACGACGAGATCGTGCGAGATTCGGCAGCGTCCGCGCAACATCCATTCCGTCCGCCCGATCCGCCTGGCCCCTACGGCTTGGGCTTGTCCGGAATGCTGCCGGTGGCGATCTCGGCTCGGCAATTGGCCCGCCCCGGATCGGGCGCACGACATTTGTACATGCGGCCGGTGAGCCGGTCGACCAGCCAGGCTGTGTCCTCGGACGGGCTTTCCAGCCCGATATAGCGATTGCCGACGGCCGAGATCAGGGTCGACAACAAGATGGCGGCGGCGATGATGCCGGCGCCGATCAGGGTCGACATGGAACCGGTGGAGCCGGCGTGGTCCTGGCCGCTCGGCCGATGGGATTGATAGTCGCGCCTCTGGGATGAGTTGAACACGGCTTTGCTTTGCTTTTCTGTTGCGTTTCTTGTTTCAATGCTTGTTGCCGACCTCGCTTTCCATGGTTTGCGATTTTTTTCCGGCGGTGGATATCCGGTAGAACCGCATCTTGCCGATTTGTTGTTCGTGGACCGGCCCCGGCCCGATGGCTTTGCGACAAACTTGCAAGCCCGGCAGCCCGGCTACAGCCGTGAGGCCGGCCGGCGGGTGACATCAATCACATTCGAAACTTTGAACCGATTCTATCGTCGCCCCATCCAATGCCCAGAGGGCACACCCGAGGATGACGACGATGACCGTATTTTTTGGACGTTTTGCCATGCGAGCGACGACGGTGGCTGCCGTGCTGGCCCTGGGCGCAGGTGCCGCTCTCGCCGGCGAAGCCGTGTCCGCCGATCAGATCCTGAACGCGTTGAAGCCGAAACCCGCCACCCGCGGCCTGTCTGTCGGGCCGCAGGCCGCCCCGCAAATCGACGCGACCGCCCAGGCGAAGCAGTCGACCTTCATCGACAGCATGCGCAACCGCAAGACCCGGTCGCTGTCGCTCGGCGAGCGCGAGCAGCTGGCCGAGATCGCCGCGACCAAGCCGAAGATCGATCTTGAGATCCAGTTCGATTACAACTCGGCCGCGATCAGCAAGACCTCGATCCAGGCGGTGCAGGAACTCGGCAAGGCGCTGTCCGATCCGAACCTGAAGGGCTCGACCTTCATGGTGGCCGGCCACACCGACGGGATCGGCAGCGACGGCTTCAATCAGGATCTGTCGGAGCGCCGCGCCGACACCCTCAAGCGCTATCTGGTCGAGAAATTCGGCCTGGCCGGGCAGGACCTCGTGACCGTCGGCTACGGCAAGACCAAGCTGAAGGATGCCGCGAACCCCGCCGATCCGGTCAACCGTCGGGTCCAGGTCGTCAACATGGACACCAAAACCGCGGCGAAGTGAGAGCGCTCCGCCGCGTGGCGCTCCGCCTGCCGATGGTCCCCCGGCAGGCGGAGCGTATCGTTGGCGGTCAGATCCAGCTCTGGAACAGCATCAGTCGGCTGAAGCCCTGCATCGTGGTGCCGATGAAGGCGGCGCTGATCGGCAGCATCACCAGGAAGCCGATCGTCGCGACGGCGACATAGGCCCACATGGCCCAGCGCGGCAGGCGCGTCAGCGCATGGACCAGCGCAAGGCTCGTGAGCGTCGCCGACGGCAAGTAATAATACAGAAAGCTCAACGCCCGCGGCAGCAGCGCCCAAGGCAGATAGCAGCCGAGATAGAACGCCAGGATCAGGAACGCCGGCGCGCTGCGCGCCGCCACGACATCCCTGGCACAGACGGCGAGCGCCACGAGCGCCGGCCATAGCACCAGGGGATTGCCGAGCAGCACCACGGCCGCGATGTCGCTGTCGCCGGCCTTGTCGAACAAGAACCAGACCGGACGCATCAGCAAGGGCCAGGTCGGCCACGCACTCATGTAAGTATGACCTGCGATCGCTGTCGTGATACTGTCGGCGAAAATTCGTCGCTGCGCGTCGAAAATCCCTGGGATCGACATGCCGTGCAGCGGAACGAAGGTGGCGAGATAGCACAGCGCCGGGATCGCGACGAGGCAGAGGAGGATATGCCATCCCCTCAACTCCGGCCATTGCTCCGGCCGATACCAGTCGGTCGGCTGCGGGTCGCCGAACGCCGTCTGCCAATGCTGCAGCAGCTTGATCACGCCCACAATCCCGAGCACGGTCAGAAGCGGGAACAGCCCGCTCCATTTGCACGCGACGGCAACGCCGAACAGGGCGCCGGCCAGCGCAAACAGGAGCTGCGGCCGCCGCTGCCCGTAGGCGAACAGGAACGCCGCAATCCCCAGCAGGCTGAAGGCGAGCGCGCCGATATCGAGCATCGCGGCGCGCGCCTGGACGAACAGCATCTGGTTAACGAGGGCGAGCAGCGCGGCGGCGAGCGCCGCCGGCTGCGCCGCGAACAGGGCGAGACCGCACAGATAGATCGCGACGACGGCCAGGGCGCCGAGCACCGTCCCGGGATAGCGCCATGCGAAGGCATTGTCGCCGAAGGTCCTGATCGACAGCGCGATGAGCTCCTTGGCGAGCGGGGGATGCATCGGATTGAGCTGCGGGGCCGCCGGCGCAAGCCCGAGCATCTGCCGCGCCGCCGGCACGTAATGGACCTCGTCGAACACGAATTTCGACGGCGCGGCCACCCCGACCATCAGCAGCACATGCGTGATCGCGAAGATCAGCAAGGCCGTCAGCGCGCAACGTCGGACGGCCGGCACGCCCTCCGGCACAGCCTCGTCGGCGCCGTCGTCATCGTCCCGGCGCGCAGCAGGTGACTTCGTGTGCATGCGCGTAACCGCCCCAGCGCCTTGAACGAAGATGCCGCATCTTACAGCATTCCGTTCTCCTGTCTCGGGCCGGCGGCGCGATGCCCCCCTCGGAGCACTCGCATCTCCCCGGGGTTCCCAGGGAGCAGCCGCCTTGCGACGTCACGACAGCCGGTCGAGGGTCCCAGTCATGGCTGCGTCGGGCCCACGTTCGGGCCGTGGCGCCGCCAGCCTGGCGGCGCGCTCCCTCAAATATTCATGATCGACCCGCGCCCCGGTCTCCTTGACCCCCGTGCATCGACGGTCATATTGAATGACGCTCATCATTCAAATGCGACGCGATCGCCGGTCGCGCGGAGGTAGGATGAACGTCTCGACGCAGGCAACCCGCTTGGCGCCACGCCCTGCTCCGGCGGCTCTGCCTCCTTCCCCGCCGCGTCCGGACCCCACGCACCACAGGACAGCGACCGCGCGCGCGGCGCTGCTCTCCGGCCCGATCCTTCCAACGCTGTTCCGGCTGGCGCTGCCGACGATGTCGGTGCTGGTCGCGCAGACTGCGGTCAATATCGCCGAGGCCTATTATGTCGGCTTCCTCGGCACCGACGCCCTGGCCGGTGCGGCGCTCGTCTTTCCGATCTTCATGCTGATGACGATGATGTCCAATGGCGGCATCGGCAGCGGCGTCTCCTCGGCGGTGGCCCGCGCCATCGGGGCCGGGCGGGATGGCGATGCGGAGGCGATCGCCTTCCATGCCATCGTGGTTGCCGTGGTCGCCGGCGGCCTGTTCACGCTCGCCACCACCCTGCTCGGCCCGGCGCTGTATCGTGCCCTGGGCGGTCAAGCCGGCGCGCTGGAGGCGGCGTTGCGCTACTCCAACTATCTGTTCGCCGGCGCCATCCCGGTGTGGATCGTCAATCTGCAGGCGGCGGCGCTGCGCGGCGCGGGCAATGTGCGGGTGCCGGCGCTTGTCACTCTGGTCGGCGCCCTGGTCATGATTCCGGCGTCCCCGCTGCTGATCTTCGGTCTCGGACCGCTGCCGGGTCTCGGCATCGCCGGCGCCGGCATCGCCTTCGGGCTGTATTATTGCGGCGCCATGCTGGTCCTGCTGCGCTACATGGCCTCCGGCCGCTCCAGCCTGCATGTCCGTCTCGCCCCGCTGCGGGGCCGCCTGTTCGCCGACATTCTCAAGGTCGGGCTGCCGACGGCGCTCAACGCCGTGCTGGTCAATCTCACCGTGATCCTGGTGACCGCGCTGGCCGGCCGCTTCGGCACCTCGGAGCTCGCCGCCTACGGCATCGCCTCGCGGCTCGACTACATCATGATTCCAATCCTGTTCGGCCTGTGTACGGCGACCCTGACCATGGTCGGCATCAATGTCGGCGCCGGCCAGAGCGGGCGCGCCCGCCGCATTGCCGGACTCAGCGCCCTGACCGGCGCAATTCTGGTCGGAGCGATCGGCGCGATCGCGGCGGTGCATCCGCCGCTCTGGCTCGGGCTGTTCAGCCACGATGCCGACGTGCAGCGCGAGGGCGCGATCTATCTGCGCATTGTTGCGCCCGCTTACGCCGCGCTCGGCTTCGGCTTCGTGCTGTCCTTTGCCGGCCAGGGCGCCGGCCATGTGCTATGGCCGTTCGTGGCCTCCGCGCTGCGCATCCTGATCGCCGCCGGCGGCGGCTATGTTGCCACCACGATGATGGGCGGCAGCATGGCCTCGCTTGCAGCGATGGTGACGCTGTCACTCCTCGCCTATGCGCTGATCTGCAGTGTCGTCTTGTGGGCCGACCGGATCTGGCGCGCGGCCCGATAGCTCGCATCGATTGGCGAAGCCTATCGCTTTACAACTAATAAGCAGCAGAGCTGAACACCACCAAATACAAGTAATCGGCGCAAGCACTACTCGAGAGATGTGCCAACACCCAGCTCTCATCGAATCAAAAAACAGTCTGATAACCTTCGGCCGCCCCTCACTTGAATCGGGTTCCCTTTACGGAACCCGATTCAGCGCGCGGTAAGATCTTGCGCTCCTTTCTGCGGGAACGCGCTGGCACTGAGCCAGAGCCATCAGCAGGAGCGTCGCAATGGCTGCAAAGATCTGGCTCGCAACCTTTCGCAATCTCTGTCGCCGGTTCGGGTGGGCCAGCGACGGTCAGATCAGCATGATCTTCGCCATCGCCAGCATTCCGATCCTGGTGTCGGTTGGCGCCGCCGTGGATTTCGCGAAATCGAGCGACGTAAAGGCGCAGTTGCAGAAGTCGATCGACGCTGCTGTCCTGGCCGGCGTCGTCCGGCCGAACGACCAGCAGATCTCGACCGCGGCCGCCGTGTTCTCGGGCGCCTATCGCGGCCGGTTCGACACCGCCGCGACCGCCAGCTTCGCGTCCAACACCGACGGCTCGCTGACCGGAACGGCGACGACGTCGGTGAAGACGTCGTTCCTCAACGTGATGGGCACCTCGGCGCTCGGCGTGACCGCATCCGCCACCGCCAAGGCCGGAGCCCAGGCCCAGTCGTCGGTCTGCATCCTGCTGGTCAGCACCGTCAATGCGCAATCGCTGCTGGTGAACTCCGGGGCCCAGCTCAATGCGCCGTCTTGCGAGATCCACGTTCTGTCGACACAGAGCCCGGCCGCGATGTTCAACGCCACGCTCAACGCCAAGCGCATCTGCATCAAGGGCAGCAACATCACCAAGAATGGCGGTGTCAATCCGCCGGTCGAGACCGGCTGCGCAGCGATATCGGATCCCTTTGTCGGCAAGCTGCCCGCGGTCACGGTCGGATCATGCACCACCAACAACAAGGTCTTCGATCCTGGCGCGGTCACCCTCAATCCCGGCGTCTATTGCGGCGCGACTAATTTCAACGGCTCCGGCACGCTGACGCTCAATCCCGGCCTCTACATCATCAAAGGCGGCGCGATGACCTTCAACTCGGGCTGGACGGTGACCGGCAGCGGCGTCACCTTCTACCTCGTGGATCAGAACGCAACCCTCACCTTCAACGGCAATGTGAACGCCACGCTCGCCGCGCCGTCCACAGGCACCTATGCCAACATCCTGATGTTCGAGCCCAACGGTCTCTCGACCTCGCAGCTTCCGATCAACGGGACCAGCAGTTCGTCCTACACCGGCCTGATCTACCTGCCGAGCCGCAACGTCACCATCAATTCGGTGTCGACCATGAGCAGCAACAGCGTGACCATGGTGTTCAACACACTGATCCTCAACCAGACCAATTGGAGCATCGCGCCGGGCGCGCTATCGATGTCGGTGGCCAGCGGTCCCGCCGGCACGGCGTATCTGTCGAGGTAGTTGCGCTCCTCATGATGGTCTGAGCCACCGCCACCCAGCACTGCTGCGCTTCATCACGGGGATTGTGCGTCGGCGACTGCCGCCCGACGCGAGCAGAACTCCGGTTTACAAAGCCGCCATAACCGGCTTGCGCGTCTGTGCGCGCAATGGGGCATCGACAAAAGGGGCGGAGAGCGCTCGCCTTCATTTCAATTGTACGCCCGTTTCGGCAACCCGGGCGTGCGGCTCACGCCTTCGTCACCGCTCCTCCCTTGACACGCCCAGTCTTTTCAGATGATGTTATGTTATAACATAACACATGAGGCCGCATGCCCGCTCGCCGGCACCGCCCCCTCCCGTTGAAGAGGCTGTTCGATCTCGATGCCCAAACTCCCCGTCACAGTCTTGTCCGGCTTCCTTGGGGCTGGGAAGACTACTTTGCTCAACCACATCCTGAACAACCGCCAGGGTCTGAAAGTGGCGGTGATCGTCAACGACATGAGCGAGGTGAACATCGATGCGGACCTCGTTCGCGATGGCGGTGCCAATCTTTCGCGGACGGATGAGCAGTTGGTCGAAATGACCAATGGCTGTATCTGCTGCACCCTGCGCGACGATCTGCTGAAGGAGGTTCGCGCGCTCGCCGAAAGCGGCCGGTTCGATTACCTCGTGATCGAATCGACCGGGATCTCCGAGCCGCTCCCGGTCGCCGCGACGTTCGACTTCCGCGACGAGCACGGCGCGAGCCTGTCGGACGTCGCACGCCTCGACACGATGGTGACGGTCGTGGACGCGGTGAATCTGCTGAAGGATTATTCCTCGTCGGATTTCCTCGCGCAGCGCGGCGAGGCACTGGATGGCGACCAGCGCGCGCTGGTCGATCTCCTGGTCGAGCAGATCGAGTTCGCCGACGTGGTCGTGCTGAACAAGGTCGACGACGCCAGCGAGGATCAACGCGAGGCGGCGCGCAAGATCATTCGCTCGCTCAATCCCGATGCCGATTTGATCGAGGCAAGCCATAGCTGCGTGCCGCTGGAGCGCGTGCTCGCCACCGGCCGTTTCGACTTCGCGCGCGCTCAGCAGCATCCGCTCTGGTATAATGAGCTCTACGGCTTTGCCGAGCACACGCCGGAGACGGAGACCTATGGCGTGACCAGCTTCGTCTATCGCGCCCGGCGTCCGTTCGTTCCGGTTCGGTTCGATCAGTTCCTGCGCGAGCAGTGGCCTGGGGTCATCCGCGCCAAGGGGCACTTCTGGCTGGCCACGCGGCCGCAATGGCTCGGCGAGATCAGCCAGGCCGGAGCCATCGTGCGCACCAGCGCGCTCGGCTTCTGGTGGGCGGCGGTGCCGCAGAAATTATGGCCGGAGGACCCCGCTTGGCGCGCACGCATGCTCGAGCGCTGGGACGACATCTACGGCGACCGCCGTCAGGAGATTGTCTTCATCGGCAGCAACATGGACGAGGCTGGGCTGCGTGCGCGCCTGGACGCCTGCCTGCTGGCCGGCAAGCCGGCGATGGATGTCGCCGCCTGGGCCAGATTGTCCGATCCGTTTCCCGTCTGGCGACGGGCCAATGAGGCAGCCTGATCACGGCAGAGGTCGAACGGTTCAGCTCACCCGCAAATTCACCTGCGAAGATCCAGAAACACGCGTGCAGTCGCCCCTGCTCCGCGTGTGAAGGAAGCGGTGCAGCCGCTTCCGGTCCGGCGGAGCCATCGCAAGATGGCTCCGCCACTTGCTCTTGCGATCAAGGCTTCTGCGACTCGGCCGGATCACGATGCACCGGGTCGATCCACAGCACGGTCTCAGGCTTTTCGACAGGCTCGATGTCGATATTGATCGCCACGGCCTCACCGTCGCTACGCACCAGCACGCATTCCAGCACCTCGTCGGGGCTGGCGTTGATCTCCTGGTGCGGCACGTAAGGCGGCACGAAGATGAAATCGCCAGGACCGGCTTCTGCCGTGAACTGCAGCTGCTCGCCCCAGCGCATCCGCGCTTTGCCTTTCACGACATAGATCACGCTTTCGAGATGTCCGTGATGATGCGCACCGGTCTTGGCATCCGGCCTGATCGTGACGGTGCCGGCCCACAGCTTCTGCGCCCCGACCCGCGCGAAATTGATCGCGGCCTTGCGGTCCATTCCCGGCGTCGACGGTACGTTGGAATCGAGCTGATTGCCGGGAATGACGCGCACGCCGTCGTGCTTCCAGCGCTCGTCGCCGTGATGGGAATGGCCGTGGGCGTGATCGTGAGAACCTGACATGTCTCTCTTCTTCTCGTCTCTCGTGTTTGCTCGTGTGCCGTGGAACCCGGCCATTCTAGTCCAACTCCCGCGCCGGCGCCATTCCGGTTCCCGGCCGAACCTTTTCGGATCGCCCGCGTTGGTCATGTGCAGTTCAAACAGACAACGGAGACAGATCATGGGTTCGACGACGGACAAGATCAAAGGCGCGACCAACGAGGCGATCGGCAAGGCCAAGCAGGGCATCGGCGAAGCCACCGGCTCGGAGCGTCTGCAGGGCGAAGGCGTCATTCAGGAAGTGAAGGGCAAGGGTCAGCAGGCGATGGGCGACGCCAAGCAGGCCACCAAGGACGCCGTGAACAGCGCCGCCGGCGCGGCCAACAAGAATCTCTGAACGAGATCGGCGCGGCGCGCCGATGATGGTCGATGATGAATCACAGAACCGGCCCCTCGCGGGGCCGGCTTTGCATTGTTGTGAGTTGATGTGCCGAAGCGGCAGAGACTGGGGTGTGTCATACGGCGCCCTCCCACCTCGTGGAAAAAGGCGCATCCATGAGTACCGTCATCGCAAGTGAAGCGACGCGATCCAGGGCCACGAGATCCAGGGCCACGCGATCCAAAGCGACCGGATCTAAGGCCACACGATCCAGAGCGATGCGGCTCCGGATCGTGTCGTTGTTGCCGCTGCTCCTCGCAATTGGCGCTCCGAGCCGCGGCGAGCGCGGACTTACTTCACACCCAGCAGCTCGACATCGAACAGCAGCGTCGCATTCGGCGGGATCACACCGCCGGCGCCGCGGGCGCCATAGCCAAGCTCGGGCGGAATGATCAGCGTGCGCTTGCCGCCAACCTTCATCGTGGCGACGCCCTCGTCCCACCCCGCGATCACGCGCTTCATGCCGATCGGAAACTCGAACGGCTCGTTGCGGTCCACCGACGAGTCGAATTTCTTGCCCTTCTGGCCGTTCTCATACAGCCAGCCCGTATAGTGCATCACGCAGGTCTGGCCGCGGGTCGGCGTTGCGCCGGTGCCTTCCTTGGTGTCGATGATCTGCAGTCCGGAGGGAGTCGTCATGGTCTTTCCTGTCGGTGTTGCGGGACGGGTCTGTGCCGAAGCTGCATGCGAGCCCAGCACCAGGCCAGCCGCTGCCATCAGCGCTACTCTTCGATCGATCGGACGCCGCATGCTTCAGACTGCCTCTGCTCGTTCACGGGGAGCCGCGGTTTAGCGCATGGCGAGGCCGGTGACCAGCCTGCCCAGCGCCTCCGCATCTCCCGATGCGGGATGCCGACCCCCGCGACCGATTTCTGAATTAAATAATTCTATTGCGCTTTTTCGGAAATCGCGCTTGTCTGCCCGCATCCCGCCTCACTGCGGAGGGGCGCATCGCGATCGTCACGACACGCGAGGCGGGGAGCGGCGGCCGCGAGCGATCGCAGCGCGTCTTCCGATGCGCGGACGAACGATTGCTTGCGGACGTGAAGTCGCAGCGTCCTGATACCCCGATGCTGGTATCACGCGCAGTGCGCGCGAGCGCATTGCCGCTATGGTGACCAACAAGCCCGGCGCACCAGGGAGACTGCGTATAAGCGTGAAGACCGCCGCGCAGGGAATGCCGGATGATCGGCTTTGCCTGTGGTACCTGCCGCCTGCATTCTTGTTCGCAGGCGGGCCATGGGTGAGGTCTTCACCCGGCATTCCCTGCGCCCTCTGCAATCTCGCGAGGGACGACCTGATGCAGACCTCGGGCATCCCTTGCCGCGAGACGTGAAGCCATGTCGATCGCTGTTTGAGCCGTGAACGCGCCCCCTACGCATCTGTCATCGTCGATGCGAGGAGCGCACCGACGAAGAAATCCAGAGCCACGGCCGTCGCTCTGGATCGCTTTCACTGCGCTCGCGACGACGAAGAGCCTCGCCTCAATACCCCAGCGCGCAGCCATCCTTGCGCGGGTCGGAGCCGCCGGTGAGCGTGCCCTTGTCCCAGTCGATCCAGATCGCCTGGCCACCACCGAGCGGCGAGACCACTTTGGAGGTCTTATGGCCGATCTTCTGCAGCCCTTCGACCACGTCGGCCGGCACGCCGTCCTCGAGCTGATAGACGCCCTCGTAGTGCAGACCCCTGGCCATATCGATCGCTTCCTGCACGTCGCAGCCATAGTCCAGGATGTTGGTCAGCACGTGGGTCTGGCCGACCGGCTGATACTGGCCGCCCATGACGCCGAACGACATCTGGGCGCGGCCGGCCTTGGTGGCAAGCGCCGGGATGATCGTGTGCAGCGGACGCTTGCCCGGCCCGATGCAGTTCGGATGGTCCGGCTGGATGCGGAAGCCGCCGGCGCGGTTCTGCAGCAGAACGCCGGTCTCGTTGGACACGATCGCCGAGCCGAACGAATGCGCGATCGAATTGATGAACGAGCAGACATTGCGGTCGCGGTCGACGACGGTGATATAGACCGTCTCCGGATTCATCGGCGGCGCGACGTTCGGCAGGTCGAGCAGCTTGTCGAGGCTGATCTGCGAAATGTACTCGTCCGCGAATTCCTTGGCGAGGATGCTCGCGACCTCGGTCGTCATATGCGCGGGGTCGCCGATGTGCTGCTCGCGCATCATGTAGGCGATGCGTGCAGCCTCGGCTTCGAGATGGAAGCGCTCGACGCTGAGCGGCGCGATCCGGGTCAGGTCGAAACGCGACAGGATGTTGAGCATCACCAGCATGGTGATGCCCGGGCCGTTGGGCGGGCACTGCCAGACGTCGTAATCCTTGTAGCTGGTGCCGATCGGCGCGGTCACCTCGGTCTGGTGGTTGGCGAAGTCCTCCAGCGTGTGCAGGCCGCCGATGCCGCGCAAGGTCTGCACCATGTCCTCGGCCACCGCGCCGGTGTAGAAGCCCTTTGGCCCCTCCTTGGCGATGATGCGCAGCGTCTGCGCCAGTTCCGGCTGGCGGATGACATCGCCGACCGCGGCGACCTTGCCATGCGGCAGAAAATAGCGGGCGGTGTTGGTGCCGTTCCTGAGCTTCTCGAACTGATTGTTCCAGTCGAAGGCGACGCGCGGCGCCACCACATAGCCGTCCTCCGCGGCGCGGATCGCAGGCTGCAGCAGACGATCAAGCCCGAGCCGGCCGTGGTCGCGCAGGATGCGGTCCCAGGCATCGATCGCACCGGGAACGGACACGGCATGGGCCGAGGTCAGCGGCACCGAATGGATCTTGCGCTCCAGGTACCAGTCCACCGTTGCGGCCATCGGTGCACGGCCGGAGCCGTTATAGGCCGTGATCCGGCCCTCCCCCTTGGGCTGTACCAAAGCGAAACAGTCGCCGCCGATTCCGGTCGACTGCGGTTCAATCACCCCGAGCAGCGCGCAGGCCGCGACCGCCGCGTCCGCCGCTGTGCCGCCGGCGCGCAGCACCTCGATGCCGGCCAGCGCGGCCTGCGGATGCGAGGTTGCGATCATGCCGTTCTGGGCGTGAACCGTGGACCTGCCAGGGAAATGGAAGCTTCTCATCGTGGCTCGCTGCGTGATCGGGTGGTGGCTGGAATGCCAGGGGGCTGGTCGGCTACATGGCATATTCCTTCCGGCCTCGGCAATGGCCGGGGATACCAGCTTTTCTATGATCAGGTCTGCTGCTAAACGGCCGCATGCCCTTGAGCGTCGCTGCCTTCTATCAATTCGTCGCGCTGCCGGATTTCCGTGACTTGCGCTCGCCGCTTCATGCCTTCTGCGCGGAACGTGCCATCAAGGGCAGCATCCTGCTCGCCGCAGAGGGCATCAACGGCACGGTGGCCGGGACCGACCAGGCGATCGCCGCGCTGGTGGACGAATTCCGCCACGGGCCGCTGTTTGCCGGCCGGCTGGACAATCTGGAGCTGAAATTCTCGTCGGCTGCGGCGATGCCCTTTCAGCGCCTGAAAGTGAGATTGAAGCGCGAGATCGTCACGCTGGGCGATCCCGCCGCTGATCCGACCCGGCAGGTCGGGACCTATGTCAGTCCCACCGATTGGAACGCGCTGATCACGGCGCCGGATACCGTCGTCCTCGACACCAGGAATGCATTCGAGGTCGCGCTCGGCACCTTCGACGGGGCGATCGATCCCGGGCTGCAGAGCTTCGGCCAGTTCAAGGATTTCGTGGCGCGCGCGCTCGATCCGGCCAAGCATAAGCGGATCGCGATGTTCTGCACCGGCGGCATCCGCTGCGAAAAGGCCAGCGCACTGCTGCTCGCACGGGGCTTCTCCGAGGTCTACCACCTGAAGGGCGGCATCCTCAGCTATCTCGAGGAGATCCCGGAAGCCGAGAGCCTTTGGCGTGGCGGCTGTTTCGTCTTCGACGATCGGGTCACGCTCGGTCACGGCCTGCGGGAGCAGGGCCATGCGATGCAGCAGAACGTCCCGGAGGACCCGCGATGAGCAGCTTCGAGCAGCCGGACCAGGAGTTCGGCGAGCGGATCGACCGCCTGGAGATGCGGCTGACGTTCCAGGACGACACGATCGAGACGCTCAACCAGACCATCACGGCGCAGTGGCGCGAGATCGACGCGCTGAAGCGGCAGATCGCCCTGCTCGTCGAGCGGCTCGAAGATGCGCAGACCAATGCCGAGGGGCCGCGCAACGAACGGCCGCCGCATTACTGACGGCGAAGCGACATCACGCCGGAACCGTCGCCGGCGTCTTGCCGGACGGCAGCTCGATGATCTCCCCGGCCATGACCACGCGGTCGCGGCCACCATCCTTGGCGGCGTAGAGGGCGCGGTCCGCCGCCTCGATCAGCGACGCCGGACCGGCCGAGCGTTCGAAGCCGGGACGGCACACCGCGCCGCCGATGCTCGCCGTCACGATACCCGGCCCATTGTGGTCGTGCGTGATGCGGGCCTCGTGCAGGGCCCGCCTGATGCGCTCGCCGAGCCGGGCGCATCCCGCAGCATCGGTGTTCGGCAGCAGAATCGCGAACTCCTCACCGCCATAGCGGGCTGCGAGATCCGAGCTGCGCTGCGCCTCGTCGGCAAGGATTCCGGCAACGGTGTGCAGGCACTCGTCACCCGCCGGATGGCCGTAGCTGTCGTTGAAGGCCTTGAAATGGTCGATGTCGATCATCAGCAATGCGAGCGAGGTCTTGTCGCGATACGCCCTGCCCCACTCCTCCAGCAGCCGCTCGTCGAAGCGGCGGCGATTGGCGAGGCCGGTCAGGCCATCCTCGATCGCAAGCGTCTCGAGCCGGCCCTGCAAGGCTTTCTGCTGCGTCACGTCGCGGGTAACCGCAACGAAGCCGTCGAGCGTCCCATCCGGCCGGCGGGTGGCGCGGATCGTGGCTTCGACCCAGATCTCGGACTTGTCCCGGCGCCGCATGCGATAGGTCGCGCGCGCCTCGTCGACGATGCCCTTCTTGATCTGATCGAGCATTTCCTGCAGCTGCGGACGATCCAGCGGATTCACGCCGGAGATCGCGCGCTTGCCGAGCAGCTGCGAGGGATGCCAGCCAAGAACGCGCATCGTGGAGGGCGAAACATAGCCGATGCATTCGTCCAACTCGATCCGAGTCACGATGTCGCTGGAGCCCTCGGCAAGCAGCCGGAAGTTCTCCTCCTTCGCGGCCAAGGCTGCGGCCAGACGCTGCCGCTGCAGCAACTGCTTGACGAGGAAGGCGCCGATCGCGACGACAAGGGCAACAAGACAGACCAGCACCCCGACCCGGATCAGCGCATCGCGTCTCCACACAGCAAGCACGTCGGCCTGCGTCCGTGTTGCAAGCACCAGGAACGGGTAACGTTGGGCATGCTGATAGGTCCCGATGCGATCGAGATCGTCGTCCGCCAGGCGAAAGCGCAAGACACCCGAGAGCGGGTGATAGGGAATGGTTTCCAGCATGGGACGTCCAAGCTCCTGCGGATTGGGGATCGAGTTATCCGCGAGAAGGGTGCCATCACGTGCCATCAGACTGATGGTGCCGCGGTGCCCGACATCGAACTGGCGATAGAACTGAGCGAAGTAAGCGACATCGATCGTCGCCGCCACGACACCGGCGAAACGGCCGTCAGCATGATTCCAGCGCCGCGACAATGTAATGACCCATTGCCCTCCTGACTTGCTCCGGACAGGGCGGCCGATCAGAAGCGAGCGGTCCGCCGAGATCCTGTGACGGGCAAAATAGTCGCGATCGGCATTGTTGTAGTTGGAGAGATTGACGTCCTCGGTTGTCGCAAGCCACGCTCCGCTCTGGTCGTAGGCGAAGATTCCCCTGACCCGTCCGAGATTGGCTTTTCTCGCCGTCAGGAACGCCTGAAGCCGTTCGATACCGCCAGGCTTGCCGTCATCTCTCTCCAGAGCGGTGACCACGCCCCTGATCAGCGAATCCGCCAGCTCGAACGTGTCCTCCACATGCTGCGTCAGCGACCGGGTCAGATTGCCGAGCTCGACTTCCGCGTTACGCAGTTCGTTGTTGCGCCACTCCCATTCGCTCCAGCCGCTGAATGCGAGGATCGCCCCGCACACAAACGCAAGGATGCCAGCAGCCCACATCGGCAAGCGGCTGGGATCAACTCTGGTCGCAACAACGTCCATTCCGCGGGACTCTCCGGACCAGGAGAGAGTCCCATGGAACATCTTATTTAACTCTGAAATGAGGCTGGTCCGCCGACGTCTGCAGCGCCCCGTAAGACTACGGCATCTACCGTACAACTACGGGATCATACAACGAACACACCGGGGATGACCGCTTCTGTTAGTTCAGCGAGCGAAGACCGAACGCACCTTTTCCCACAGCGACGGCGCATCTCGCTCATGACCGCGCAAGTCTGTGTCGTTCCCCTTCACGCGCGTGGTCGAAGGCTGTTGCAGGCTCACCGGGTCGGACGCCGGAAACGTGTCCATCAGCCCCTTGTCGAGCGGCGTCTTGGTCTCACGATCGAGACGGGCGGCTTCGCGCGGATCAACCGCATGCTTGTCCGGCGGTGCGGGATTGAACTTCTCGGCCATGATCTGTCTCCCTGTCAGGGGACAACGCAGCGAGATCGGCGGTGTTCCCCGACAGCCGGGACCGCCCTCCGTAGCCGAGATCGGGGAGGTCCTGCCGCGCGGCAACCAGAATCCTCGCCGACCGCCGAGTTGCGACCGATAGGAGCTTGGCCGGAACCGCGTGGCCATGTATCACGGAAGGTATACTGTTCCCGAGGTTGCGGAGCCCCAGCGTGAGTGAGACTGCCGTGAACAAGCCTTTCATCGATGTGCTGGCCGGTCAGCGGCAAAGCGCGCCTCCGGCCTGGATGATGCGACAGGCGGGCCGCTATTTGCCCGAATATCGCGAAGTGCGCGCGAAGGCCGGCGGCTTCCTCGATCTCTGCTTCAACCCCGAGATGGCGGCCGAGGTCACGTTGCAGCCGATCCGGCGGTTCGGCTTCGACGCCGCAATCATCTTCTCCGATATTCTGGTGATCCCGCACGCGCTCGGCCGCAGCGTGCGCTTCGAGGTCGGAGAAGGGCCGCGGCTTGATCCGCTCGATACGCCCGAGAAGATCGCCACGCTCGCAGGACATGCGGACCTGACGAAGCTCGACGCCGTGTTCGAGGCGCTGCGCCGCGTCCGTGCAGAGCTCCCCAAGAGCACCGCGCTGATCGGCTTCTGTGGCGCGCCCTGGACAGTGGCCACCTACATGGTTGCAGGTCAAGGCACGCCCGACCAGGCACCGGCGCGGCTGCTCGCTTATGCCCAGCCCGAGGCCTTCAGCAGGATCATCGACGCGCTGGTCGAGAGCTCGATCGCCTATTTGCTCAAACAGCTGGAAGCCGGCGCCGACGCGCTGCAGATCTTCGACACCTGGGCCGGTGTGTTGTCACCGCGCGAGTTCGCGCGCTGGTCGGTGGCACCGACGCGCCGCATCGTCGAAGGTGTCCGCAAGGCGCGGCCCGACGCCAAGATCATCGGTTTTCCGCGCGGCGCCGGTGCGTTGCTGCCGAGCTATGTCGCCGAGACCGCCGTCGACGCCGTCAGCATCGACTGGACCGCCGAGCCTGGCCTGGTGCGCGAACGGGTGCAGAGCAAGGTCGCCGTTCAGGGCAATCTCGATCCGCTGGCGCTGATGACCGGCGGCGCGGCGCTCGACCAGGCGGTCGACGACGTGCTGGCGAGCTATGCGGGCGGCCGCCACATCTTCAATCTCGGCCACGGCATCCTGCCGGAGACACCGATCGCCCATGTCGAGCAAATGCTCAAGCGCGTCCGCGCTTACAAGGGGTGACGCACTAACGCGGCCGGCTGCGCTCGATCAGCTCGGCCGCGCCGTTGGCAAGCAGTTCGAGTCCGACCGCGCGGCCAAGCTCGCGGGGGCGATCAGCGGGACCGGCGCGCTGGGCTTCGATGAAGCGGCCGCCATCCTCGTCGAGCACTGAGGCGGTCAAGGTCATCTGGTCCCTGTCGATGGTCGCGAAGCCCGCGATCGGCGAATTGCAGTGCCCATTGAGCACCCACAGCACCTCGCGCTCCGCGTCGGCGCAGCTTCGCGCTGCGCCATCGTCGATCGTCGCGAGGATGCGCCGCGTCTCCCAATCCAGGGACGGGCACTCGACCGCGACGATGCCCTGCCCAACCGCTGGCAGCATATCGGCGGCTGCGAAGTCGAACGAGGCGCGGTCGGAGAGACCGACACGCTCCAGGCCGGACCGCGCCATGATCAGAGCATCCGCCGGTCCGACCGCCCCGCCATCGGGAAGCCGCTGCAGCTCGCCATTGTCGAGCTTGCGGATACGGGTATCGGCCGCGCCGCGGAAATGGATGAGCTCGGCCTGCGGGAACAGCCGCCGCGCATAGGCGGCGCGGCGAACCGCATTTGTGCCGATCTTGAAGCCACGGCCGCCATCCTTGCGGAATTCGTCCAACGACAGCCCGCGCCGCAAGACCAGCACGTCGCCTGGCGGATCACGCGAGAGCAGCGCCGCGATGACCAGGCCCGGGGTCTCTTCATTGCCCGGCATGTCCTTCAACGAATGCATCGCCGCATGCAGTCTGCCGTCCAGCATCGCACGGCGAATTTCGGCCACGAATGCCCCGCCCTTGCCGCCATGGGTCAAGAGCTTGCTGGTCTGGTCGGAATCTCCTGTCGTCTCGAATTTGACGATCTCGATGTCGAGCGAGGGAATTGCCGCCTGCAGACGGCGTGCGATTTCCTCCGTCTGCGCCAACGCCATCGTGCTCTTGCGGGTGCCGATCCGGAAACGTGTCACGAATTCATTCCTGCGTCAGCGCGCGTCCTGCAAGATCATGTCGGAGGCTTTTTCCGCGATCATGATGACCGGCGCATTGGTGTTGCCCGAAACCAGATCCGGCATGATCGAGGCGTCGACGACGCGCAGACCATCGATGCCACGCACCCGCAGACGCTGATCGACCACCGCCAAGTCATCCGTCCCCATCCGGCAGGTCGAGGTTGGATGATAGATCGTGCTGCCGGTCTGCCGACAATAGGCCAGGATATCGTCGTCGCTCACGATCTTGGACCCCGGATAGGCTTCATCCGAGACATACGGCTTCAGGGCCGGCGCCGCCAGGATTTTTCGCAGGATCCGGATGCCGTCGATATTGGCGCGCCGGTCGGTCTCGCTGGCGAGATAATTGATGCGGATTTCCGGGGCTGCCGCCGGGTCGGCGCTCCTGATCCGCAGCGAGCCGCGGCTTTCCGGCCGCAACTGGCAGACCGAAGCCGTGAAGCCGGAAAAGGCGTGCAGCTTTTCGCCCATTTTGTCCGTCGAGAACGGGATGAAATGGATCTGGATGTCCGGGCTCGCCAGCCTCGGATCGCTCTTGAAGAAGGCGCCCGCGGTGCCGGCCGCGATCGTCAGCGGTCCCTTGCGGAAGGCGGCATAGCGGGCGCCGGCGAGCAGCTTGCGCACCGGATTGTTGACAATATCATTGAGCGTGATGCGCTGGCTGCACCGCATCACGATGCGCACCTGCAGATGATCCTGCAGGTCGCTGCCGACGCCTGGCGCATCGAGCACGACGTCGATGCCATGCTGCTTCAAGAGACCGGCCGGACCTACGCCGGACAGCTGCAGCAGTTGGGGCGAATTATAGGCGCCGCTCGATACGAGAATTTCTCTGCGGGCACGGGCCGTCCGCAGCCGGCCGCGCTGGCTGAACGTGACGCCGGACGCGCGGCGGCCGTCGAACAGGATACGCTGGGCCAGCGCGTCGGTCTCCACGTGAAGATTGCTGCGACCGAGCGCCGGCCGCAGATAGGATACCGCGCTGCTGGCGCGCCGCCCATGCCGTGTCGTCGTCTGGAAGAAGCCGGCGCCTTCCTGGCTTGCACCGTTGAAATCGGCATTGAACGGTAGACCGGTCTCGCCAGCTGCCTTGACGAACGCCTCCGAGAGCGGATCCTCGTGCCTCCAGTCGGACACCGGGAGCGGGCCACCGACCCCATGGTAATCATCGGCGCCGCGCGACTGATTTTCCGCCCGCTTGAAATAAGGCAGGACGTCGTCATAGCCCCAGCCGACATTGCCGCGCTGCCGCCAGCGGTCATAGTCCTCGTGCTGGCCGCGGACATAAAGCAGACCATTGATCGAACTGGAGCCGCCGAGCACCTTGCCGCGCGGCTGAAACACGGAACGGCCGCCGAGCCCGGGCTCCGGCTCGGTCTGGTACATCCAGTTGACGGTCTTGTCCTTGAACAGCTTGCCGTAGCCGAGCGGGACGTGGATCCAGATATTGGTGTCCTTCGGGCCCGCCTCGAGCAGCAGCACGGTATGCTTGCCGTCCTTGCTGAGGCGGTTGGCGAGCACGCAGCCGGCCGAGCCGGCCCCGACCACGATGTAGTCGAACTCCAGGTCCGCCCCCCGTAACGCCACGCTGCCTTCCATCGTTTCCCCGCCCAGGCTCTCTTGTTGTTTCATCCTGGAGATACCAAAAAACCGGGACATGCAAGCGGCAAATCGACAGGGCTGGCCGGCTGGATCAGGTCTTCCCTCCTGCTGCAAGCAGCTGCGCAGTGTGCCGCGCGATCATCAGCTCCTCGTTGGTGTTGATGACGAACACGCTGATGTCCGAGCCCTCCGACGAGATCACGGTTTCGCTCGCGCGGTTCCGGCGCGCGTCGAGCGCGATGCCAAGCCATTCGAAGTCTCGGCAGACGCGCTCCCGAACGCGCCAGGCGTGCTCGCCGATACCGCCGCAGAACACGATCGCGTCCACGCCGGAGAGGACCGCTGCCATGGCGCCGAGCTCCCGCCTGATGCGGTCGACGAAATAATCGACGGCCTGCCGGGCCTCCGGCGTATCCGCCGCTTCCAGCTCACGCATGTCCTGCGACAGTCCCGACAGGCCCTTGAGACCCGAATGATTGTAGAGGAGATCGGTGACCGCCGCGGCGGTCATCCGCTTCTCCTGCAGCAGGTAGAGAACGACGCCAGGATCCAACTGCCCGCAGCGCGTCCCCATCGGCAATCCGTCGAGCGCGGTGAAGCCCATCGACGAGCCGATGCTCCGCCCGTCGCGAATCGCACACATCGACGCGCCGTTGCCGAGATGCATGACGACGACGCGGCCCTTCTCGGCCTGCGGTGCAATCTCCTGCAATCGCGAGATCACGTACTCATAGGACAGACCGTGGAAGCCGTAGCGCCGGACGCCCTGCTCATAGAGCTCGCGCGGCAAGGCGTAGGTATCATTGACCCAGGGATGGGAGCGGTGGAAGGCGGTGTCGAAGCAAGCCACCTGCAGCGCGCCGGGGAAAGCCCGGTGCGCCGCGCGAACGCCGGAGAGATTGTGGGGCTGATGCAGCGGCGCCAGGGGATTGAGCGCCTCGAGACGCGTCAGGTCCTCATCGGCGACGACGATGGGCCGTGTGAAGGCGAGCCCGCCATGGACGATGCGGTGGCCAATCGCATCGACGGTCGCGCGACCGGCAGCGCGCTGCAGAACATCGATGACCACGGTGAGAGCCGCTTCATGATCGGTCGCCCTTTCCGGATCGAGCCGCTCATCAGCCAAGATGCGGCTGCTCGAACGGGCTTCGAGATGCGGCGTCGCGGTACCGAGCCCTTCGACTTGGCCCCGCAGGATTTCGACCGGGCCGGCCGCGTCCTCGAACAGTGCAAACTTGATCGACGACGAGCCGGCGTTGAGGGTCAGGATGTGGCGCATCGTCATGCTGCTGGTCCTCGTCTTGGCCGCGCGCCATCGTGCAAACTGCGGAAAATACGACCCGTTTTCATGACGGTCCAAAAACAAATAAAACGCCAGGTTGTATCGCCAGGCCGATAATATCGTATGCTGACATTCTGCCCAAGCGAGCCGGATCGCGGAGAGGACCAGCGCGGTGACCATGCCTCGACATCTTCTGCCGACCACCGTGGTCGGAAGCTACCCGCAGCCGGACTGGCTGGTCGATCGCGCCATGCTCGCAAAGTCGGTTCCCCGCATTCGCATGCAGGGCATGTGGCGGATCCAGCGGCCGCTGCTCGACGACGCTCAGGACGATGCGACGATCGTCGCGATCCATGACATGGAGCAAGCCGGGATCGACATCGTGTCGGACGGCGAAATCCGGCGCGAGAGCTACTCGAACCGTTTCGCCACCGCGCTCGACGGCATCGATGCCGACAATCCGGCCATCATCGTCTCGCCTTCGGGACTCAAGACGCCCGTGCCGCGCGTAGTCGGGCCGATCAGACGAAAGTACCCGATCGAGCTGCGCGACATGGAGTTCCTCCGCCGCAACACAAGCCGCGCCGCCAAGATCACCTTGCCCGGGCCGTTCACCTTGGCCCAGCAGGCGCAGGATGATTTCTACCGCGACGACGAGGCGCTCGCGATGGCCTTCGCCGAGGTCGTCAATGCCGAAGCGCGCGATCTGCAAAGGGCGGGCGCCGACGTCATCCAGCTCGACGAACCCTGGGTGCGCAACAATCCCCCGGCTGCGCGGCGTTTTGCGGTGAAAGCCATCGACCGGGCGCTCGATCATATTACGGTTCCGACCATCGTTCACGTCTGCTTCGGCTATGCGGCCATCGTGCCCGGCTCCAGCAAACCGACCGGATACCCGTTCCTGTCCGAACTCGCTGATTGCTGCGCGGAGCAGATCGCGATCGAGGCGGCGCAGCCGCGGCTCGATCTCGGCGTTCTCAAGGATCTTTCGGCCAAGACCATCGTGCTCGGCGTGCTCGATCTTGGCGATCCCGAGGTCGAACCGGTCGCCGTGATCGCCGCCCGCATCCGCAGCGGTCTCAACATCGTGGCACCGGAGCATCTCGTCGTCGCGCCGGATTGCGGCATGAAATATTTGCCGCGCGCGACCGCCTTCGGCAAATTGCAGGCGATGTGTGCGGCGGCAGCGCAGGTCCGCGAGGAGCTCGCCTGAAACCAATGTGGCAGAAGCGGCGCATGTCGGGCAGCGTCCTTCACGATCACACCACCCTGCGCCCGCATTTCCGGAATAAGGCAGACGGCGAGCGCCAGGAGATCGGTTGGGCCGACCTCTTCGGATATGGAGGCTCGGATGACCGTTTGCATCACCGCCAGACACGTCCTCGGCTCAATCGCCGTGCTGGGCTGCGCAGCATCAAGCGGGACTGCAATGGCCGATCCGCTCGACGACGTCATGGGCGGCCTGATGCGCGACGCGCGCAGTTCGTTCGCGCGCATGGTGCCGCTCGACCTCGTTCCCGCGATGCCGTCGCTGCAACCTCCTGCAATCCAACACCCCAGCGCGCCGCCGGTGGCCGCGCAACCGCTGCCGCCCCCACAGCCCAGCGCGAGGCCGGTGGCGCCAGCTTCGGACCGCACGGCCAAGCCGCGTCCGCCGCTCAGTCCGGCCGCCGCGGCGCTGGCCGCCGCGGAAGCTGCGGAGACCGTCGCCGACGCCAATCTCGATGCCGCGCTGGCCGCCAATGAGAAGGCGGTGGCCGATCGCAACGCCGCCGACGCGCTGGCCAAGGCCAATCCCAATCCCGCCAATATCGCCGCGGCGAAAGCGGCGACCGAGGCGGCGCACACCGCAGACGCCAACCTCACCGACGCGCTGCTCGCCGACAAGGATGCCGATGCGCGGCTCAAGGCGGCCCGCGCCGCGCTGGCCGCCGAGCAGAGCGGCCGGAGGTCGTCGACCGGAGCACAAGTGCAAACGCCAGTCAGCCTGACCGACAAATAGCCGCTGACCTTACGCCGACCTCACAACCATGGACCTCACAACGCGTCAGCGCGCTCCAACGTGTCGATTGTCACGACGCCATGGGCGCGGGACACGCAGGCGCAGAGCTTGCGATTGTCGTGCTTCTGCTCCTCGCTGAAGAACACGTCGCGATGATCGATCTCGCCTTCGACCGCAACCACGTCGATCGCGCAGACCCCACATTCGCCGCGGCGGCAATCGGCCATGACCTCGTGTCCTGCTGCATTCAGCACATCGAGCATCGAGCGATCGCGCGGCACGATGATCTCCTCGCCGCTGCCGCGCAGCCGCACCTTGAACGGCTCGGTCGCCAGACGACCTGATGATCCGAACGTCTCATAATTGAGGTCGGACGACGCCCGGCCGCATGCGGCCCAGGCCGCACGCGCGGCGTCCAGCATCCGCATCGGCCCGCAGAACAGGACGGCGGTGCCGGCCGGCAAGCCGGCGAACAGGCCTGCCAGATCGAGCCGCTGCGCCTGGTCGGCCGCATAGACCGCAAGCCGATCGCCGAGCAGCGGCGACAGCTCATCGAGATAGGCCGCATCGCCGCGCGATCTCACCGCATAATGCAGCGCGACATTCGGCGTCTTGCGCATCAGCGCCTGTGCGGCACCGACCAAAGGCGTGATGCCGATGCCGCCGGCGACGAGACAATAATGCTGGCGCTGCCAGTCGACCTGCAGCAGCGAGGTCGGGCTGGTCACGTCGAGCCGGGCGCCCGGCTGCAGCGACCACAGATAGCGTGAGCCGCCGCGCGAATCCTCGGCGAAGCGCACCGCGATCCGGTAACCCCGCGGGTCGGCCTCGCCGACCAGTGAATAAGAGCGGACATCCGCCTGACCCGCGATGAAAACGCTGACCTTGATGTGGCTGCCGACCGGATAGGGCGCGCAGGCATAGCCGTCCGGCCGCAGGATGAACTCGCGAATGCCCGGCGCGAGATCGCGCGTCGCCACGAGCGTGGCGGGCGACCAATTGTCCTGGAAGCGCATGATGGTCTCCTCAGCTCTCGGTCTGCGTCTTGATCAGCACTGCGGCCGGAACGAGGTCCATAGGTCCGCGCGTCCTAACCGCCAGGCGCAAATTGCGGGCTGCAAGCCGGGCATGCTCCCGCATGATCGCCTCGGCGCGCGCGCCTTCCCGGTTCTCGATCGCATCGACGACGATGCGATGGTGCTCCTGGGCCACGACCAGGATATGGCGTGCCTCGGGCAGCGCCGACTGCGCCATGACGAAACCGCTCGGCGACGCAAAGGGCAACGCACTGGCGCGATCGACCTGGCGGATCACCGGCGCACTGCGCGACAGCTCGGCCAGCAGCGCGTGGAAGCGGGCATTGAGCGCGACATAGGCAGAGAACGCGTCGAAGGAGATTTCGGCCGGCGCGATCAGCTCGTCGATCTGCGCCAGGCATTCGCGCATCGGCTCGGTATCGCGCACGGAGACGCCGCGCTCGGCGGCGATGCGCGCCGCCAGACCTTCCATCGTGCCGCGAATCTCGATGGAATCGAGCACGTCGCGCTCGGAGAACGATTTGACCATGAAGCCGCCGGACGGAATCGCCTCCAGCAGCCCCTCCTCTTCCAGCCGCACCAGCGCCATGCGCACCGGGGTGCGCGAGACGCCGGCAGCTTCCACCGCCTGCAGCTCCGAGATGCGCTCGCCCGGCCGCAGCGCGCCGGTGAGGATCAGGTCGCGCAGCGTCAGCTGCGCACGAACAGTCTGGGAAATCGAGCGCTCATTCTCACGCTCTGCCATGTCCGATTACTCCGCGGCTTCGCGCAGCGGTGTCTCGCGCGCGATCATCCGGTCGATGATCCGCCGCGCCCACATCGCCCCTGCATCGATGTTGAGATTGTAGAAGACGCGTCCCGGATTTTCGTCCATGGCGCGCTGCTGTGCTTCCAGGATCAGCTCATCCTCGCGGAAGATGCCCGATACGCCCTCGCGGATCTCGGTCGTCAGCCGCTGCTCGGTGAGCTGGTAGTTGCGGGCGAAAGCCCAGAAATAATGGCAGGTCTTGTCGGTCTCCGGCGTGATGGTGTTGAGCACCATGCCGTTGACGCCCTGCGAACGGTCGCCTTCCGGCGCGCCCGTCCCCGTCGGCGCGACGCCGACATCGATCGTCACCGTGCATGGCGCCTCGAACCGGATGATCTGCCAGCGGTCGACCAGACCGGGCTTGCCCAGCTGCTTGGCCCAGAACGGCGGCGGCTCGATGCCGCGCATCCAGCGCGTCACGGTCGCGGTGCGCTCGCCATGGGTGACATCGAACGGCGCTTCCGCCACCGCATCATTGCCGATCGACGAGCCGTGCACGAAGGTCTCGTGCGTAAGGTCCATCAGATTGTCGACCACCAGGCGGTAGTCGCATTTGACCTGAATCGTCTTGCCGTCGCCCGCCCAGGCCGGATCGTGATTCCAGTGCATGTCGGGGATCGTGGCCGGATCGGCCAGTGCCGGATCGCCCATCCACAGCCAGATGAAACGATGACGCTCGACGGCCGGATAAGCGCGCACGCAGGCGGACGGATTGATGGTTTCCTGAGACGGCATGAAAGTGCAGCGGCCCTGCGGGCTGAACTTCAGGCCGTGATAGCCGCAGACGACCGTGTCGCCTTCCAGCCGTCCCTTGGACAGCGGAACCAGCCGGTGCCAGCAGGCGTCTTCGAGCGCTGCGATGGAGCCGTCGGCTTTGCGGTACATCACCACATGCTTGCCGCAGATGGTGCGAGGCAGCAGAGCCTGCTTGACCTCGGCATCCCAGGCAGCGGCATACCAGGCGTTCATGGGGAACGAAGCAGCCATCACGTTTCCTCACTGATATATTAGTATACTGGCAGGTCGGTATACTCAACCGCCATGAATTGTATACATCAGACGCGCCTTTCCGGCAAGTTCTCTTGTAATTCCGTCCGAAGTTACCGCTCTCGGTATACAATCCGCTTCTCGGCCGGGCATTTTCATCTCCAGCGGCAGCCTCGATCGGCCGCCGGCTGTCTTCGCTCAGCGCTCCCGCCGGTCCGGCGCGGGACAGATTGGATCCCGATCGGCTGCCGCGCCGCCTCTGCCATGTTCCCTCACGTCGCCGGGCATAGAACGAGATTTGGGCTTGGCCGGATCAGACGGTGCCGGCCGCAGGCACGTCGCAAGCGCGTCGGGTTGCGCCGCTCCTGATCAGACGCGGCGCCGCCCCCCGGATTGATCACACCGGCTCGCCCTTGAGCCAGGCCGCCCCCCGCGCGTAAAGCGCCTCGACCTCCGGCCCTTTCAATCCCGGCATGTCGCGCTTGACCGTGTAGCCGATGCGAGTTTGCAGATAAGCGAGATGGCGGTAGCCAACCGGAAACTGCTCCAGCAGGACATCATCGAGCGCGGGCACAGCGCCGGGTGTCACCGGGTCCATGCGATCCTTCTCGTAAATCGGCTGGCGCAGCACGATCCCCCATTTTCCCTGGCGCTTTTCGAGAAAGTCGTAGAAGCGGCCGGTGCAGAGCACATCGCAGAGCACGCCTTCGACCTCGGCGCGCTGCGAAATCGTCATCTTCGTCTGCGCGATCGCGCGGGATCCTGCGAGATCGACCGAGATGCCGCCGAGAAAGTGCAGGATGTTGACGCCCTTGGCCCAGGCAGCCTTGCTGATCTCGATAAACTCGTCGCCCGTCCCCTGCGTCCAGGTCGCCATCATCCGTCCGTCCGGATGCCAGACCGAGCGAAAGCGCTCCCAGTCGCCGGCGTCGCGCCAGATCGCCCAGTTCTGCAGCAGCTCGCGGATCTGGCGGTCGTCCTCGATCTCGGCGGCGGTCTTGGTCATGGTGGCATTCCTCCTGATTGTGCGGCTGCTGGATACATCGATCGGGTGAACGCTGCAAAACCCCCGGCAGAGTCATGGTGGGCCCCGCAGCTCGCCTCATGCCCGCTGTCGTCCCAGGGAAGTGCGGCAACGCGCCAGCGTTGGCGGATACTGACCCGGGACCCATACGCCGTGGTCGTCGTGGCTGGGAGAGACGGGGCGAACATCGTGCCTCGCACGTCTCCCTAGGGTTATGTCCCGGATCGGCGCGCGCGTTGCGCGCTTGTCCGGGACGACAGCGGGGCAAATGATCGACATTTTCGGCCTCATCATCAGGTGTGAGAGACAAGCGTCTTTCGTCCCGCGGCATGTGATGCCCGGGTGATGCAGCGATCTTGCCCTCCTGAACAATGAGAGGGCGCGGGGAAGGCCGGGCCTCGGCTGATGCCCCGTGGCCCGCCTGCAACAAAGAAAGCAGGCGGCAGTCACCACAGGTCCAGCCGGACAGACCCGGCCTTCCCCGCGCGACGGTTTTAACGGTGTCCTTCGTGCTCTCCCTGGGGATCGGCGTTCTTGCCCCCATTTGCGACAACGCGCTTGTGGCGCGTTGCGCAGACCTCAGCGTCGAGAGGCCAGGACCACACGACTTTGCCGTCCGTCACGCCTGCGCTCGTCCGGCGCAGCCGTCACGTCCATCGCAGCCCACCTCCACGTTCGTGACGACGCGTCCGTCCCTCTACTCGAGGCGGGATGGGCCGAGAAGACCATGATTTCGGAAAAATAGCAATACAAATGTTTGCCGCGCGCCACACGCCGGCTGCGCTCGATCGCCTGCCTTGCCCGGGATCTTGAGCGTGCGGCGCCGTTCCATCCGGACACGGGGCACCGGCTGGCGTGGCGTCCACCGCGGCGAGCTGCTACGATCGCGGCGTTGCGATTGCGAAAGGCTGGCCTGTCATGACCGAGCGCAAACCGCTGGCGACGAGCTTCGAGTCGTGGGTCGAGGCGCAGATCCGAGCAGCCCAGAGCCAAGGCGCCTTCGACAATCTGCCGGGAGCGGGCCAGCCGCTTGCAAATCTCGGCGACGAGCACGATCCGCTGTGGTGGGTGAAACAGCTGATCCGGCGCGAGCAGATCTCGATGCTGCCGCCCGCGCTGGAGTTGCAGCGCAGGGTGGAAAAGCAGCTGGCGGCAATCGAGAAGATGGCGGACGAAGCCGCAGTCCGTCGCGAGATCGCCGCGCTGAATGCTGACATCGCCAAGGTCAATGCCACCGTTGTGGAGGGACCGTCGACCCGGCTGGGCGTGCTCGATGAAGATCAGATCGTGGCGGGCCGGCGCAGCCGCCGGCGTCGATAACCGATCCGGGAAGCCGCGCCTGGAGCATCGCTTAGCGATCGCCCTGGACCGCGTGCCCATGGTCAGCCCTGATGAAGGCTCTCAAAAAAATCTCAGGATCAGGCGAGCAACGTGTCGGGCTGTGTCCGCGAGGACCGTCCTTGGGTCAGTCAGGCGAGACGAGCTGGCGTTGAGCCTATTCCGAGGACTGCACATCCGGCGTGACGTGCAGCCTGCATTTGCGAGAGAAGGAAGCCCGATGGCAAACAACAAGAACACGATCTGCCTGTGGTTCGACAAGGACGCCGAGGCCGCGGCACGCTTTTACGCGGAGGTGTTTCCCGACAGCCGCGTGACCGCCGTCCACCGCGCACCTGGCGATTACCCATCAGGCAAGGCCGGCGACGTCCTGACGGTGCAGTTCACCGTGTGCGGCATCCCCTGTCTCGGCCTCAATGGCGGACCCGCGTTCACGCCCAGCGAAGCCTTCTCGTTCCAGATCGCGACCGACGACCAGGCCGAGACCGACCGCTATTGGAATGCCATTGTCGGCCATGGCGGCAAGGAGAGCGCCTGCGGCTGGTGCAAGGACAAATGGGGCATTTCCTGGCAGATCACGCCGCGCGCGCTGACCGACGCCATGACCGAAGGCGGTGACGTCGCCAAGCGCGTGTTCGCCGCGATGATGACGATGCACAAGATCGACGTCGCCGCGATCGAGGCGGCCCGGCGGGGCTGACATCGCCATCCAGCCGGAACGCGTGACGGCGTTCCGGCTCTACGGGCGCAGGCAGCGCAGATGCAGGAACAGCGGCACCCGCAGCCAGCGCCGGCTGCTGTCGCGGGTGATGATCTGCTCGGGTGTCGACGGCTCGCGCAGCGCCTCGATCAGGAAGCCGGCGCTCTCCAGCGCTGCGAAATAGCTCTGCAGCGGGCGGTGCGCGCTGTGGAAGGTCATGTTCAGCCCGTCGCGCTCCACCGCGTCACTGAAGGTGAAGGAATCCAGATAGCTTCCCTTGATGACGAAGGGCGCATCCGGCGCCGGGCTCTCGAACCGCCCGGCCGAATTCAGTGGATGGACGATCGCCATGCAGAAGCGGCCGCCGCGCCGGAGCACCCGCGCCGCTTCGCCGATCGCGGCCGGCATCGCATCGACATCTTGCAGCGACATGAAGGCGATGACGAGATCGGCGCACGCATCGGCCAGCGGCAGCGCGGCCGCATCGGCGCGAATGACCGCGATCGACGGGTCGGCCTGCCTCGCCGCGGCGATGAGGGACGGCGAGGCATCGAGGCCGACCACTCTGTGGCCGCCGGCCGTGAGCTGCCGGGAGAGCCGGCCCTCGCCGCAGCCGATGTCCAGCGTGAGGACACCCGGCGGCGGCAGCAGGCGGTTGAACTGCTCGCCATGATGACGCCAGAAGCTGTCGTGACCTGGCGCCCTCGCCCAGGCCAGCCACGCGCTGGCCTGGTCTTCCCACTGCTCGCGAAGAGTCATCACCGGCCCCCTCTCACCTGACGCGTCAATCCGGAGCCGCGCTCAATAAACCGCTTCCGCGCGAGAGTCACCGGCTGCGCTGACCGCTTGGCGCTTGACGTGCGCGACAACGAAATTCCGGGCCCTGGGAACCATGCGGCCGCGAGCCTATTGGCTCCATGACATATCACCCCTGTGACACGTCCCCCCCTGGAGATCCATCATGGCCATCAAGGCTCTCACGATCACTCTCGCCGCCGCTGTGACGACATTGTTGACTGCAGCCGCCTCGGCTGCGCCGCTCACAGCGGGCCTGTCGGGTGTCCCAGATAACAGCGTCCAGCAGGTTCGCATGGTCTGCACCGAGAACGGCCGCTGCTGGCGCGAAGACCGCGGACACCGCACGATCGTCCGCGAAGATCGCGGCGCCTATGGCTATGGCCGGCGCGAGCGTCGTGATGATGACGACCGTGGCGGCATCGGCATCCGTGCCCCCGGCGTGAGCGTCGGAATTGGCCGCTACTGAGACTGACGCGATCGGCGTCCTGATCAGCACCGGCTGATCAGGAACGACAAATCAGTAAGAATTCGAGCAAGCCGGCGCTCGCGGGTGACCGCAACGGACCTGCGAATGCCGCGTCAAGATATTAGTTTTCGGCCGGGCCTCGCTATTGCGGGCGCACGCACCACATATGGATGATCACCGCGCGTCTCCCCGGCTGCCATCGGTGACTGAGAGCCCTGCGCTCCCGCCGCGACCAGAAGGCGGACAGCATGTCGAACATCCCGCAATTGAGCACCAAGGCCGGTATTCGCGAATGGCTGGTGCCGCCCCTCCTCGTGCCGATCTTCTTCGGCTTGCTGATCATCGTTGCGGTACTCGTCCGATGGTAGCCCCGCGCGGCGGGCCGCCGATGCCGGCCGAGCCTGTCGGCTCCTCCGCACCGGATCAACGAGATCCCTCGGCGCTGGATACGGCGCTCAGTTTGCAGGCGGAGAGCGCGCTCGCGAAAGCCGGCCTGATGCAGCCTGGCGGTGAACGCGCCGCAGCCGTCAGGAAGGCCAAGGTCCTCGCCAACGCTGCCGAAATCCTCAGGCATTTCAGCGGGCGGATTGGGCTGCGGACGAAGTGAAGGCCGAGCCGCGGCCTTCTCTTGCGCGCTGATCGACATCTTCCGATGGCGGCATCCAGTGCGAGGACATCTCGGCCCATGCTCAAGATCGATCTCACCACGAAAGCGCATCTTCACGGAACGGTCGTAGACCCGGACTTTCTGGTGCGGGAGATTCGCGGGCTGAAGCGCCTGCTCGCCGAGGCCGAGAGCAATGCAAAGGCGTTGCTCGACAAGGCCGAGATCGAGGCGAGAGAGCGCGAGGTCGTCGGTGGGCTGCAACGGCTCATTCTCGAGGAACTGCAGCACCGCATCAAGAACACGCTCGCAACCGTCGGCGCCATCGTCTCGCAGAGCCTGAGCGGCCTGCCGGCAGCCAAGGACGCTCAGCATGCCATTTCGGGGCGGCTCCAGGCCCTCGGGCGCGCGCACGACCTCTTGCTGCAAGCGCGATGGTCCAGCGCCGACCTCGGCACCGTGATCCGCAACTCCATCCAGGCCTTCGACGACCCGGACGTCTCGCGATTTTCGATTCTGGGCCCCGAGGTCCCGGTGACGTCGAATGCCATTGTGGTCATGGCGATGACGCTGAACGAGCTTTGCACGAATGCGCTGAAGTTCGGCGCCTTGTCGGTCCCGACGGGCCGCATTGATCTCGTCTGGACCATCGATCGGCCGAAGCAGCACCTGCATCTCGTCTGGACCGAACGCGACGGCCCGACGGTTCAAGAGCCCGCCAGCCGAAGCTTCGGCACCCGGCTGATCGAAACGCTCGGCATGCAGTTCGGGGGCGAGGTGCAGCTAAGCTATCCGCCGACGGGCTTCTCCTACACGTTCGATGCGCCGATCACCGCACTCAATTCTCCGGCAAGATCGCCGGTGCACGACAACAGACGAGGATCGCAGATGTCACTCAGCCAATTTTGCGTCGACGAGCAGCCGCATACGATGGATGGACTGCGCCTGCTCGCCCAGGATGGCACGACGGGCGTCGAGGCCTTCATCAGCCGCAAGGTGATGGACATCTGGGCCGAACAGATCGAGCATGCGGGCGGGCGGCAGAGCCTGTTTCGCAGCCAGTACAACGCTCTGGGAAAACGAAACCTTGCAGCCCTCGCACGGATCGTGAGCGCGAAATATCAGCGCGGCGCGGCGGCCAACCGTCAGCATCCCTTCGTCGAGGTGCTGTTCTCGGACATCGCCGAGAGCGGCGAAACCCTGGACCTGAGCCAGTTGGTCCGCGCGCCCCTGCCGCCATCCTTCCACCGCCTGCCGTGAAGGCGGCGGCCGGAGCGATCAAGGCGTGCGGGGCTCGGCGCAGATCTCCTCGAGAAAATCCAGGAAGGCGCGAGCGCGCGAGGAGATCAGCTTGCGGCTCGGAAAGATCGCGGTGAGCTGGGCGGCGCGGGTGTCGAACACGACCTCCTTGCCGATCTCGACCAGCCGGCCCTCATGGAGCAGCTCGACGCAATAATGCTCCGGCAGGAACGAGACGCCGGCGCCATGCGCCACCGCGCGGCGCACCGCCAGGGGATTGTTGATGCGGGCAACATGCGGGCCGACGTCGAAGCGGACGAGATGGCCGTGCTGCTTGATCGTCAAGGTGCGGTCGCCGTAGCGGCGCTCGCAGATCATCAGATGAGCTTCCAAGGCGCGGATGTCGTCGCCGATGTCATGCACGGCGAGATAGGCCGGGCTCGTCACCCAGATCAGGCGGCCGCCGATCAAGACCTTCTGCGCCAGCTCGGAATCCTCCTGCACCCCGACCACCACCGCGATGTCGAAGCGATCGGCCAGCATGTCGATCGCACGCGTGGTCGCCTCGACATCAAGCTCGATGCGCGGATAACGGTGGTGGAATTCGGCGAGCTTGGGTGCGAGGATCTCCTCGCAGAAGGCCGGCGGCAGCGCGACCGACAGCCGGCCGCTGGGCACGTCGACCAGCCCGGTCATGACCGCATCGGCCTCCGACACCTGGTCGAGGATCTTCTGGCATTGCTGGAAGAACAATTCGCCCTCACGGGTGACGCGGACGCGCCGCGAATTGCGGTCGAACAGCCGGATGCCGAGGTCCTGCTCCAGGCGGGCGACCGACTTGCTGACCGAGGATTTGGGCATACCGAGGGAGCGTGACGCCCCGGTCATGCCGCCCGTGGCCACCACGGCATGGAACACGGGAATGTCCTCGATCCGCCACTTCATCTTCGGCCCACGCGTCCATATAGAGAAACGATCCGTGCACAATAGCATCATTGTCTAGCCGGGGAAACTTCTTAGGCTCGCCGGCCACATGCCGCCGCGCGTCAGCCAGAGGCGGCGTCGCATTTCGCGGAGGGAGACATGGCCCGGATCATCGGCGGCATCGGCGCGTCGCACTCGCCCACCATCGGCTTTGCGCGCGACACCAACAAGCAGAACGACCCCGCCTGGAAGCCGATCTTCGACGGCTTCGCGGTGGTCCGCGACTGGGTGAGGAAGACGGACATCGACGTCCTGTTCATGATCTACAATGACCACGTCACCTCGTTCTTCTTCGACCATTACTCGGCGTTCGCGCTCGGCATCGACGACAGCTATGTCGCGGCCGACGAAGGCGGCGGACCACGCAACGTCCCGCCGGCGAGAGGCCATCTCGGCCTGTCGCAGCACATCGCCATGGCGATGGTCGCCGACGAGTTCGACCTGTCGTTCTTCCAGGGCAAGCCGGTCGATCATGGCCTGTTGTCGCCGCTGTCGATGATGGGCGATGCCAGCGATCCATGGCCGGGCACCGTCGTCCCGCTGCAGGTCGGCGTGCTGCAACTGCCGATTCCCAGTGCCAAGCGGATGTGGAAGCTCGGCAGGACGCTGCGCAAGGCGATCGAGAGCTATCCGGAGGATCTGAAGGTGGCGATCTTCGCCACCGGCGGGCTGTCGCACCAGGTCCATGGCGAGCGTGCCGGCTTCCTCAACGAGGACTGGGACAACGAATTTCTCGATCTGCTGGAGAAGGAGCCCGAGGGGCTGACGGCGATGCGGATCGCCGACTACGCCGTGAAGGGCGGCATGGAAGGCGCCGAGGTGATCATGTGGCTGATCATGCGCGGCGCGCTCTCCGACAAGGTCCGCCTGGTTCACAAACAGACCTACGCGCCATCGGTGACCAATATCGCGACGCTGGTGTTCGAGGATCTCGGCACTGCGCCAGACCCGCGGGAGGTCGCGGCCTATCGCGCGCATATCGCCCATGAGCTGCAGGGCGCGGAGACGCTGCCCGGCACCTACCCGTTCACCCACGCGCGCAGCCAGGCCAATTTCCGCATCAACGACTTCCTGCACCGGCTCGTCATCCCGGCGCATCGCAGGAGATTCATTGAGGAATTCGACGCGCTGGCGGATGAATACCGCCTCACGCAAGAGGAGCGCGAGCTGATCCGGAACCGCAGATGGATCGAGATGATCAGGCGCGGTGTCAGCTTCTTCGTGCTGGAAAAGATGGCCGCGGTGATCGGCGTCTCCAACCCGGAGGTCTATGCGGCGTTCCGCGGCGAAACCCTCGAGGCCTTCCTCAAGACCCGCAAGGTGCCGATGCGCTACTCGGTCGCCGGCGGCGCCAAGGCGGACGCGATCGACGCGCAGTGACACACGCCCGACCGCTGGCCCTCCCTTTGCATCGGCTGCTCATCAGCCGGGTCGCAAGATGGAGTTGTCAGATGTCCGACACCCTGCACACCGTCGTCGTGGCCAGGAAGGCCATCGAGGCGCACAACATGGCCTCGTTCGAGCTCGTCCCGGCGGACGACCATCCGCTGCCGGGCTTCACCCCCGGCAGCCATATCGACGTCACCCTGCCGAACGGGCTGACGCGGCAATATTCGCTGCTGAACAGCGCCGCCGAGCGCAACCGCTATTGCATCGGCGTCTGGAAGGATGCCAACAGCCGCGGCGGCTCGAAGGCGCTGCATCTCGACATCAAGGAAGGCGACAGGCTGCAGGTCAGCCGGCCGCGCAACCGCTTCAAGATCCCGAAGGACACCAAGCGCGCGCTGCTGGTCGCGCGCGGCATCGGCGTGACGCCGATCCTGTCGATCGCCGACACGCTGAAGGCCAAGGCCATCCCGTTCGAGCTGCACTATGTGTTCGCGCTGATGTCGCCGGATTCGTTCCGTGGCACCATCGAGGGCTCGTCCTTCGCCGAGAATACCAGGTACTACACGGAATCCAGCGAGGACAATCAGCTGCTGAAAGCGGCGGATCTGCTCGCCGACCGTCCCGACGACACCCAATTGTTCATCTGCGGCGTCGACTGGTGGATGGATCCGATCATCGCGCAGGCCAAGCAGAAGGGCTTCGCCGAGGAGCGCATCCATATCGAGCGCTTCACCGCGAAGGCGGCCGCCGCGCTGCTCGACAAGGTGTTCGACGTCACCATCAAGAGCAGCGGCGCGACCTTCAAGATCCCGGGCGACAAGACCGTCACGGCGTTTCTCGAGGAGCACGGCGTCAAGATCGCGACCTCCTGCGAACAGGGCCTATGTGGCACCTGCAAGACCAGGGTTGTCGAGGGCGAGATCGACCATCGCGACAAGCGCCTGTCGGCGGCACAGCGCGCCGAGGGCTATTTCCTGCCCTGCGTGTCGCGCGCCAAAGGCGACCGGCTGGTGCTGGATCTGTAGCGCCGTGACCACCGAGACCGATCTGTGGCAGACCGCGTGGATCATCGCGCACCAGCATGGCAGCGACGGACCGGCCTTCGCGACCCGCATGGCCGACAGCTTCAAGCTCGGCCACAAGGTCGACGCGCACCAGGCGTGGCTGTCGATTGCGGCCAAGGTCGCCGTGCTGATCGACGCCACGGCGTCGGGCAGCGCGCACCGGCACTGATGTCGAAAACCGGACAGCGCCGGATGGGATCTGTCCGAAGTCGCACACGATCTGCGGCGACAAGCGTATCTCTTCGCTTGTTTGGAGATCCGCCGTCGACCGCTTCTCTATCGTCATTCCGGGGCAACGCGCAGCGGCGAGCCTGGAATGACGATGTGGAGACAGCCGGAGCTCGTCGGAACGGAATTTGCTCCGTCGCATCCGGTCACCCAGCGACCATCCCCCATGCGCGGATACACGCGTCGCGCCTTGTGAGGAATCATGTCCGTGTCACCGTCCAGCGCGGCAGAGCTCCCGGCCGCGGCCGACATCGCGCTCGCCTACCATGCCCGCACCAGGCATAGCCTGAAGCGCTATGCGGCGGGACCGGAGACGCTGGATTGGGATGCGCAGCCCAATCCGTTCCGCGACTTCGCCGGCAGCCCGCGCACGGCGCTGCCGCTGACCTCAGACCGTCTCGCCACGAGCTTCGCCGAGGCCTGCAATGGCACCGCCCCCGTGCAGCCGCTGACCATCGACAGCGTCGCGCTGCTGCTGGAATTGTCGTTCGGGCTCAGCGCGTGGAAAGAGTTCGGCCCGGATCGCTGGGCGCTGCGCTGCAATCCTTCGAGCGGCAATTTGCATCCGACCGAAGCCTATGTGATCGCGGAGCATGTCAGCGGTCTCGGCGACGGCCTGCATCATTATGTCAGCCGCGTTCACGTGCTGGAGCAGCGCTGCCGGCGGGCCATGGCTTCAACAAACGAGCCGCGGCTATGGCTCGGCCTGTCCTCGATCCACTGGCGCGAGGCCTGGAAATATGGCGAGCGCGCGTTCCGCTATTGCCAGCTCGATCTCGGCCACGCGATCGGCGCCGTCAGCTACGCGGCCGCCGCGCTCGGCTGGACCGCCCGCGTTGTCGACGGCCTCGACGGCAGCAGGCTGGCCGCGCTCATGGGGCTCGATCGCGCCAGCGATTTCGCCGGCGTCGAGGCCGAGGATGCCGACGTACTGCTCGCGATCACGCCGCGCGACGCGGCCGCAGGCGCGCCGCCGCCACTGCCCTCTGCTGCCGCGATCGACGATGATTGGACGGGACAGGCCAATAGGCTCGACCGCCATCCGCTCTATCGCTGGCCGGTGATCGCCGAGGTGAGCGCCGCGACGCGCGGCGGCGGACGTGATGCGGCCGCCGCGCCGCCACCCCACCCGCCGCGCGCCTCGCCATCCCCTGCGCGCGCAGCCGAACTCATTCTCGGCCGCCGCAGCGCCCAGCGCTTCGATGCGAAATTCACGATGGCGCTCGCCGCATTCCATCAGCTGCTCGACGCGCTGCTGCCGCGCGCCGCACCGCCCTGGGAGGCCTGGCCGTTCACGCCGCGGCTGCATCCGCTGCTGTTCGTGCATCGCGTCGAGGGTCTCACGCCCGGCCTCTATGCGCTGCCCCGCAGCGGCGAGGCCCAAAGCGATCTGCGCCGTGCGCTGCGTGCCGAGTTCGACTGGCAACGCGTCGCGCGCGCGCCCGATCGTCTGCCGCTGTTTCAACTGCTGCCGACCGACAGCCGCGGCGTGATCCGGACCGCGAGCTGTCATCAGGCCATCGCCGGCGACAGCTGCTTTGCGGTGGCCATGCTCGCCGAGTTCGCCCCACTCATCCGCGAGACTCCCTGGCGCTATCGCCAACTTCATTGGGAGGCCGGCCTGATCGGCCAGGTGCTGTATCTCGAAGCCGAGGCGGCGGGCCTGCGCGGCACCGGCATCGGCTGCTTCTTCGACGAGTCCGTGCACGAGATGCTCGGCGTCGCCGGCACCGATCATCAGACGCTCTACCACTTCACCGTCGGCCGCCCCCTGGCCGACGACCGCATCACCACGCTGCCGGCCTATCCCGGCCGCACGCGCAATGAGTCGGGAGCCTTGCCATGAGACCGCGTATCCCGTTCCAACGCATCGATGTCGGCCAGGCCGCCGAGCTGCTGCTGCGCGACGACGTGCTGCGCTTCGACGTGCGCGACCGCGCCTCGTTCAACGCCGCCCACATCACCGGCGCGCAGCATCTCACCCAGGGCAATCTCTCGGCGCTGATCTCCGGCACCACCCGGCGCACGCCGATCCTGATCTACTGCTATCACGGCCATGCCAGCCAGGAGTATGCGCAGACCTTCTCCGATTTCGGCTTCGCGGAGGTCTATAGCCTCGATGGCGGCTACGAAGCGTGGCGGCAGCGCGTCCCGGCGCAGAACGGCTCGGCGAATGTCGGCCCGACATTGGCGGCTTGGCTCGCCGCGGAGGGATTTCCCGCCGATGGCGTCGACGCTCGCATCGCCAATCGCACCACGCCGCTGATGAAGGCGGCCTATCTCGGCAATGTCGCCATCATCCGCGAGCTGCTCGCCGCCGGCGCGGCGGTCGCTGCGATCAACGCCGACGGCAACAACGCGCTGTGGCTCGCCTGCGTCGGCCAGCACCTGGACGCCATCGATGCGCTGGTCGAGGCCGGCATCGATCTCGACAACCGCAACGACAATGGCGCGACGGCGCTGATGTATGCGTCCTCTTCCGGCAGAGCGGACGTGGTCGCACATCTCCTCGCCAAGGGCGCCGATATCAGCGCCGAGACGCTCGACGGCTTCACGGCCCTCGACATGGCCGCATCGCTCGAATGCCTCAGCCTGTTGCGTCACGCGGCCAAGGCCACGGCCCGTCCGGTGCCGGAGGTGAGACCATGACCGTCATCGAGCACGATTTCGGGATGCAGCAGCGCCAAATCGAACGCCGGTTCCGAACGCTGCTCAGCCTCGACGCGCTGCACGAGGCCAATGTCCGCGCCAATCCGGTCCCTTATCTGGAGCGGGCGAGCGAGCGGATCTATCAGCTCGAGAAGGCGCTGTTCGAGGCATGGCAGGCGGCAATGGCCGCGACCGACGGCGACGACGAGACGGTGAGCATCGGCAAGGCCGAGCATGCGCGCCTACTGCAATGCCGAACCATCGTCGCGCGCGCTTATGCGCAACTGGTCGCCGATCAGCCCGCCCCTGAGACGCATGAACCAAATGGAGACCAACATGGCGAGTGACGGCTTCTTCGTGGACTGGGATGGCAATCTGCGCAGCGCCGCCGATCCCGGCGGCGGCTATCTCTGCGACATCGATACGGTGGCACGCTATGTCGCTGTGACGACGAAGAACGGCACGCTGGTGCACGAGGCAACATTCTTCAGGTCGCAAGCCGATGTCGAGAAGGCCGGAATCAAGGCTCAGCTGGTGCCCGGCAGCCATCCCTGGGGCAAGAAGGCGGATGGGTTTTAGGAGATGCGTCGAACGCCGTTGACCCCATGAGCGTCATTGCGCGCGAAGCAACCCAGAGATGGACCAAGACTCTGGATTGCGTCGTCGCTTCGCTCCTCGCAATGACGGCAGGCAGCATCTGTCAATCCGGGTGGATCATGATCTCCATGGTCTCATCAAGATCGTCGAACGGATCAGGGAAACTGACATCCTCGACCAGCGCGACGCCGCACAGGCAGACGTCGCCGTCGATGACGGCGAGCGCGATCGGCTCGAGGCTTTGGCCTTCGCAGGCGCCGGCGTGGCACAGGCCGGTGTCGATCTCGAACGTCGCGCCATGACGGCCGCAGCGCAGCAGCGTCCGGTCGGCATTGAAGAACTGGCCGCTGCCGATGTTCAGCCATTTGCCCTCGTGCGGGCACGCATTGACATAGCCGACGAAGCCACCCGAAGCGGTGTGGACGATGACGATCGGAAACGGCCGCGCCTCGCCATTGTCGCCAATCCGCGACAGGCTGAACGCCTTCGCCTCGCCCCTCGCAAGGCTCGTGGTGGGACAGATGACGAAGACTTCGGGCTCACGTTCGGTCATGCACGGCACTCCCTGATCGATGCGACGGGAGCAGCGGGACCGTGATGTCGTCTCCTGTCGCAAAGCTGACGACGGCAGCTCGGCTTGCCGAGCCACGGCACGTCCCTCTCGAAATTGTCCCGATCCTTGCATGAAGCGTGCCGCGTGCATCGAAAGCACGTGCGATGTCGCGTGGGAGACAATGATGGCCGCGATGAAGTTCTACATGACGCCGGGCTCCTGCTCGACCGGCATTCACATCATTCTCGAGGAGCTCGAGGAGGTGTTCGAGGCCCATATCGTCAATCTCCCGGCGGGCGACAATTTCAAGCCGGACTACGTCGCCATCAATCCGAAATCCACGATCCCTGCTCTGGTGCGCAGCGACGGCAGCGTGCTGACCGAGGTCCCGGCGATCGCCTACTGGCTCGGCCGCTCCAGGCCGCGGGCGAAGCTGTGGCCGAGCGATCTCGAAACCGAAACCCGGCTGCTCGAGGCCATGACCTACATTTCCGGCACTGTGCATGGCCACGGCTTTGCGCGCATCTTCGCGACACCGACCTTCAGCCGCAACGAGGCCGACCAGGAGTCGGTGCGTGCACTCGGCCGCAATATCGTCGTAAAGGGCTTTGCGATCCTGAGCCGGATACTCGGCGAGCAGCCCTATCTCGGCGGCGATTTCAGCGTTGCCGATCCGATCCTGTTCTATGTCGCGTTCTGGGCCGACAAGACGGGGATCGCGCTGCCGGCCAATCTGCTGGCGCACTACCGGCGGATGTTGGCACGGCCCGTCGTGCAGCGCGTGCTGCGCGAGGAAGGGTATAATCCGGCGACGCTGGGAAAGAGTGCCGAGTAGCTCCTGCTCGTGCAGGAGCTATACGTCCTTCTCGACCACGGCCGCACAGGCAGTGCTGGTGCCATGCTGCCAACCCTGGAGCTTATGAGCTCCATCAACGCGACGGCGTCATTGCGAGCGCAGCGGCGCGACGAAGCAATCCACAGCCACGCGCGCGGCCCTGGATTGCTTCGTCGCTCCGCTCCGCAATGACGTGCCAACGGGATTTCGGCCGTTGGCGTCGACGCCAGGGTCTTACCTCTCGCCAGCCGGAGGCGAGCAGAGCGGCGTTCTACTCCGCCGCCTCTGCCATGGCGGCATGATCACCGAGATCGATGCCGCGGAAGATCGCGCAGCGGCGGAAGACGTCGATGGTCGGGCGCACGCTCTTGTGGTGGCAATATTTGGCGACGAGCTTGGCCAACCCCTTGATGTCGCGCCCCGAGGCGCCCGGAAACGTCTCGACCAGCAACTCGACCAAGCCGGCTTCGACCTTCAGCCCGAACTGCTCGCACATCACCTGCCAGATCCGCCGGCGCGCTGCGACATCCGGCGGCTGGAATTTTATGAGCGCGATGCAGCGCGACACGATGGCTTCATCGATATCGTCGATGCGGTTGGTGGTGAGAAACAGCAGGCCGTTGAAATATTCGAGCACGCGCAGGAACACGCCGACGACGGCATTCATGGTCATGTCGTCCTCGCGCCGCTTGATGTAGACGTCGGCCTCGTCGATCAGCATCACCGCACCCCAGCGCTGCGCCCGTGTCAGCGCATCCTTCAGGGCGGTCTCCATCGCTGCTACGCTCAGCCCGAGCTGCCCGGAATGCACCCGGTAGAGCGGCCGGCCGATGATCTCGGCATAGACCTCCGCCGTCAGCGTCTTGCCCACGCCAGGGGGACCCGCGCACAACACCGTGGTCCCGCCCGACTTGCCGGCGACGATATCGTCCATCAACAGATCCATCTCGGCGGTGAGGATGTCGATCAGGTCGGTCTGCTCCTCCGGCAGCACCAGCTTCTGCTTCAGCTCGGGCTGATAGGCATAGGGCGTCATATCGTCGGCATGCACCCAGAGATAATGGTGCAGATCGAGGTGGAACATCAGCATGTAGGGATGAACGGGAATCTTGCAGAACATCCCCTTCGGGATCGCCGCCTTGGAGTCCTCGACCTCCTGCTCGGCATCGTAGAGATTGCTCTTGGCGGCCTTGCGCAAATACTGCCCGAGAATGTCGCCGGTGACCTCGAGCGTGAGCGCACGCTCGGTCAGAATCCCTTCGTCATTGACCAGCCGCGCGCTGCCGCCGCCGGACGACAGCACGATCACGTCCTTTCGCGACCAGTCCAGGTCCCGATGCGAGGCGTTCGGATCATCGGCGAAAAAGCCGGTCCCGCGGCCGGAGAACTGCGCGCCATAGCGACCGCGCCAGGCGAAATAGCGCTCGGAGGTCTCGTCATAGGCGGCGATCAACTCCGGCGTCTCCTTGAGGACGCCCTTGGCGGCGAAGATCTCGGCGACGGTCCGGCCGACAATGTCACCGGCCGAAATGCGCAAGGTGGCCGTGGTGATCGATCCCTTGGCGTTGGCCTTCAGCTCGATGAAGACGCGGCCGGCCTCGTCATTGGACGGCGCCGTGTAGTCGAGCCGTGTGACGACATAAGGCAGCGGCCGGCTGGCCACGTTGGCCGTGAACATCCAGCCGCGGATGGCACCGGAGGTCAGATAGCGCGCGATCGCGGGCAGAACCTGTTCCAGCTCGTTCTCGGCAAAGCGCGCGCCGGCATCGTTGAACGCCCGCTGCAGGGTCGCGATATGCGCCGCGCGCGCGTGCCATTCGGGACCGGCCTTCTGATAGACGTCGCGCAAGAACTCCAGCTCGGCGCCTGCGAGTTGCGCGACGTTGACCTCGACCTTGTCACCGAACCGCAGCTGCTCCTTGAGAGGGGTGAGGTGCGGAAAGGCCGCCGCCATGGCCTCGATGGTCGGACGTTCGATCTGCAGCTTCATCGGTCGTCACCCGACGGTTCCGGTGTCACGACGACACCCCGCTCGGCTGGCGCACCGCGTCAGCCTTGGCCAGCAACAGGTGATTGGCGGCGAGCGAGAACTCCTGCCAGGCGGCGGCGATGTCGCGCAGGATGGTCTGCACATAATCCTTCGGCGGCCGGTGCTCGAACGGAAAGTTCGACAGCGCACAGGAGGTGCGGTTGAAGGCGATGGCGTCGTCGAGCAGCGACTGCATGACATCGCGGAACGGCTTCTGGATCTCCGGCATCAAAGCCGAGCGCCCACGCTCGACCGCCACGTTGCGCATGTCGAACGTCAGGGCATCGAGCACCTGCAGCGCGGCTGCGAACACCTGCTCGATGGCGCCGAGAACCGCGAGCTGTGTCAATTGCTCCCGCTGCTGCGTCGCGAGGCTGCGGTTGAGCCGCTGGCGGTAGTCGTCGAAGGCCGCATCGCGCTGCGCGGCGACCCAGGCGGCAAACCAGGCGAGGCTGGCCTCATTGCCGGTCAGTCCCTCGTCGAGGGCCACGCCGGCGCGCGCGCCGACCGGCGCGTCGGCTGCGCGGGCGATCGCGCGCTCGATGCGCCGGGCCGCATTGATTGCGCCTTCGAGATAGCCGGCCGCATGGCTTGCAGTCTCGGCGCCGCCGAGATGTAGCCGCCCGTCCCATAGCGGCCGCCGCAGCATCGGGCTGGCGATCTCGCTGTGTTCGCCGCGCGGCGTGGTGCGGTCCAGTGCGCTGCAGGTGAAGCGCTCGGTCGCCCAATCCTGATAATGCTGCTCGCCGCCATCCAGCTCCGCGCCGAACAGCTGCACCATCTGGCTGTCCATCAACATCGGAAGACCGACGGCGAAAGTCTCGCGCAGAGCTGGCGCAAAGGCGAGAAAGCCGCCGAGCGCAGCTCGGTCACCTCCTTCGTCGCAAGCATCGAAAATCTCGCCGACGACAGCCTGCTCGTGGCTCGCGAAGGCATTGCCGGACAGGCCCTTGTCACGCCAACGCGCCTGGTCATAGGCGATCACGACCTTGGCCTGTGCCGCCATCCAGGTCTCCGTACTGCGCATCGCCTCGAAGGTCGCATCGTCGAGCTCGGGGCGAAAACCGACGTGATCGATCAGCAGCCGCGGCGGCAGCGCCAGCACCGCACGCTTGGCCTCGATGGCGACCGATTCGGTCGATGTCGCGAAGACCAGTCGCACATGGGTGCCGCAATCGATGACGCGCATCAGCTCATGGCCGGTATGGATGCTGGACGGCGGGAGATCACGGACGAGCGCCTCGATCAGCCTGGTCATGCCGCCCGAGAGCCGGCGCGCGCCCTGGTGAAGTGGCGGCCCGCTGATTGGCTCCGGGCTCTTGTCCGCCTCCTTCAGGTGCAGAACCGTGCCGTCATCGTGCTGGGCGAAATCAGACAGGCCAAGCTCCGCAATCAGCCCGGTCAGCAGCGGCTGGGTGTCGGGCCAGAACCAGGTCGGACCGAGATCCAGCGCCAGACCCGTCCTGCTGCGCACAGACAGGACACGTCCTCCCAGGCGATGTCGGGCTTCGAACAAGGCGAAGCTGCCGCCGCGTTGCTGCAAGCTGCGTGCAAGTGCGATTCCGCACAATCCACCCCCGACAATGGCCGTTTCGAGCATGGCAGGACCTCGGCTGATGCGTTGCAAGGACGTTGCAAGCGGGTCTTGCAAGAAGCTTGCAAGTTTTTGCCGGCCAACGATGTGAGTTTCCAAACATCGCTTGATTTTGCCAGCGGCTTGGCCCACCTCATCATGATGAGTGACGAGAGCGACCTCCTGGCGGCCAACGCGGCCTTCTATGCAGCCTTCGCGGCCGGTGATTTTGCCGCACTTGCGGCGCTCTGGGCCGATCGCGACGGCATCTCCTGCATCCATCCGGGATGGTCGCCGATCATTGGCCGCGGCGCGGTGATCGGAACCTGGCGCGACATCATCAACAATCCGGGACGGCCCCAGATCGTCTGCGCCGATCCGTACGCGATCGTCGACGGCGACCACGGCCACGTTCTGTGCATCGAGTTGGTGGATGGGGCAGCGCTCGCCGCCGCCAATCACTTCGCGCGCATCGGCGGCGTCTGGCGGATGGTGCACCATCAATCGGGGGCGATCGCGCAACTCACGTCTGCGCACGACGACCCGGACAGCCATCGCCTGCATTGATCCTCGGCCAATTGGCACGAAACTTGATCTGACGACACTGACCGGCAGCAATGTCGGAGATTGTTGATGTCGTCGCGTCGGATTCGGGCCAGAAGCCTGTCTCCGCGCCCGGGGGAACGGCTGTGCGACCAGCATCGTGCGCATGCCGACGGGAGAGATGGGATGGCCCGCGTTGTTACCGCCTATCTGAAGCGCGCTGAGGTGCCTGAGCGCGCATCTTTGCAGCAGGCGATCGATCGCCTCCCCTTCACGCTGACACTCGACGAGACGTATAGGCCGCTGGAGAGCACGAGCTACCTGCCCTGCACGCTGGATGGAGAGGACGCTGGCTTCGGCTTGCGCTTCAGCGCGGTCGCGCCGCGTCAGGACGAACGCGATGTCGCGATGACGCTCACATGGGGCGGCGATCCGCGCGAAGAGGCGGCAGCGCTCGCGATCTGTGCTGCGCTCGCCGCGACGTTCGGCGCGCTGGTGCTGCGCGACGGCAAAGAGCTTGCACCCGACGAGATGCTCGAACAGGCGAAAGGAGCACTGGTATGAACATGACGGCTCCCCTGCAGCCGACGGCGATCCATGCCGTCCCGGCCGAGCTTTGCGAATGCGGCTTCCGCCTGCTGATGATCCGGCAGTTCAATGTCGGCGCCGTGCCGCCGGCCTTTGCGATCATCGATCAGCGGGTCATGCGGATGCCGCAACGGCTCGGCCGCCACGGCGTGTCGTTCGCCGCGACCTTTCTTCCGGAGGTCATGTCATGGCTGATCGATCATCTCGGCCGGCCGTCGCTGCATGACGAGAGCGGGCGCTCCTACCGCAATCCGCGCTGGCCGGTGGTGTGCTGGCACGATCAGGAACGCTATTGGCCGAGCGGCGCCGTGACGGTGGAATGGTTCGCCGAGGTCGCGTTTCAAGATCATGCCTCGTGGATGGCATTCCGGACGCGTTGGCATGAGAGCCTGATGGGCCGGAATGCTGATGCCGACTCAGGATTGGGAGAAGCAGACGCGCGCGAGTCGCATGACACGGAAAAGGAATTTGCCGACGAGGCGTTTCAGCAGGCATGATCTGCCAAATTGATGCTGGGCCACAACCGGCTCTGTTCGATCCCGATCGAGGCGTGATATCAAACGCGTGATCAAACGAAGCGGAGGCGATCGTGCGCTACGTCTCATGGCTTGAAGGCTGGCTCGGAGGCTTGTTCGGTCATCTGCTCACGGAATGGCAGCCTGACCGCCGTGCCGGTGCTGGCGGCCCCTTCATCCGGCCTCCTGCGGCGGAGCTGTCAAACGAAGATCTGTTTTACCTCGCGATGCTCGGCCCTCACGTGTGAGCGGACCAGCCTCGGCTTCGACGCTCCGTCCAATCCCACGAGTCGACCATGACTGATATCGCGCGCTTCCGCGACTTCGTCGCCGCTACCGCACGCCTGATTGCGGGCACCACAGACGAGACAACGCTGCTCACCGCCCTCGCGCCCAAGCTTGCTGAACTGGTCGGACATGACGACTGGCTGCCCGAGGCCTATGCCGTGGCGGGTGGGGAGAAGTACCGCCAATATCTGCTCTACGCTGATCCGCTGGAGCGGTTCTCGATCGTCAGCTTCGTCTGGGGTCCGGGCCAGGGCACGCCGGTGCACGATCATCGCGTCTGGGGCCTGGTCGGCGTGCTCAGGGGCGAGGAGCTCTCGGTGAGCTATGAACGGCGGCCGGACGGGACGTTGCGCGCCGGCCAGCCGGAACGGTTGCGGGCTGGACAAACCGCCGCGGTATCGCCACAGATTGGCGACATCCACGCCATCTCCAACGGTCTGGCGGACCGCTCCTCGATCAGCATCCACGTCTATGGCGGCAATATCGGCCGCATCCGCCGCGCGGTGTTCGACGCGGAGACCGGCGCCGCCAAGGACTTCATCTCCGGATATTCGAATGACACCGTCCCCAACCTCTGGCCCGACCGCAACACCGCCTGACCAGGTCCGCTTCATCACCCCGACGGAGCTGCGGCGGCGCTGGCGGGCCCAGGAAGAAGTGGCGCTGCTCGACGTCCGCGAGGAAGGCCCCTACTCGCTATCGCATCCGTTCTTCGCGGTGTCGCTGCCGCTGTCGCAGATCGAACTGCGCATTCTCGACCTGATCCCGCGGCTGAGCGCGCCGGTCGTGGTCTATGATGACGGCGAAGGCTATGCGGCGCGCGCGGTGCCGCGCATCCATGCACTGGGGTATCGCGACGTGTCGATCCTCGACGGCGGACTCGCGGGCTATGCCCGGGTCGGCGAAGTGTTCCGCGACGTCAACGTGCCGAGCAAGGCGTTCGGCGAGTTGGTCGAGGCGATCCGGCACACCCCGTCACTGTCCGCTGACGACGCCAAGGCGCTGATCGAGCGCGAGTCCAATCTCGTCGTCCTCGACGCAAGGCGGTTCGAGGAATATCGCACCATGAGCATTCCGCGCGGCGTCAGCGTGCCCGGCGGCGAGCTCGCATTCCGGGCGCGCGAGATCGCGCCCTCGCCCGACACCACCATCATCGTCAATTGCGCCGGCCGCACGCGCTCGATCATCGGCACGCAGTCGCTGATCAATGCTGGGCTGCCGAACAAGATCTATGCGCTGCGCAACGGCACCATCGGCTGGACGCTGGCCGGCCACCAGGTCGAGCGCGGCAAGACCGCGCGCATGCTGGAGCGGCCGCAGGCTAGCTACGCGGCGGCGCTGGCCGATGCCAAGGCCTGGGCCGCGCGCGTGGGCGTCGGCGAGCTCGATGCCGCGACCTTCGCGCGCTTCCAGGCCGAGGCCGGCACGCGCACGCTCTATTGCCTCGACGTCCGCACGCCCGAGGAATATGCCGCCGGCCATCCGGCCGGCTTCGCCTCGGCACCCGGCGGCCAGTTGGTGCAGGCGACCGACGAATGGGTCGGCGTGCGCGGCGCGCGGCTGGTGCTGTTCGATGATGATGGCGTGCGCGCGCGCATGACGGCGTCATGGCTGACGCAGATGGGGTGGGACGCATCGATCATTGGGCCGGACGTGGTTGCGCCGACAGAAGCCGTGATCCCGGCCGCGCGCCGGCCGGCGCTGCCGGACCTTGGCGGCGCCGCCATCGGTGTCGGAGAGCTTGCAGCCGCCCCCGCGTCCTGGACGATCGTCGACCTCTCCCGCAGTCCGGCCTACAAGACCGGGCACATTCCGGCCGCGCATTTCGTGCTGGCGTCGCGCTTTGCCACGGATCTCACCAGGCTGCCCGGTGAGGGCCCGATCGTGCTGGTCAGCGCCGACGGCGCGGAGGCTGCGTTTGCGCTCGCCGACGCACGCGCGGCAACCAAGCGAGAGCTCCGCGTGCTCTCGGGCGGCACGCGCGCCTGGACGGACGCGGGACATGCCCTGGACACCGAGCGCCAGTCATGGATCTCGACGCCTGACGACGTCTACAAGCGTCCCTATGAGGGCACTGATAACGCCACCGCGGCGATGCAGGCCTATATCGACTGGGAGCTGCAGCTGGTCGCCCAGCTCGCCAATGATTCCGTGTCGAATTTCCACGTGGTGTAGTTGGCCAGGAACGTCGCGGCAGGTGGGCGCACGCGCCGCTTTGCCCACTTTTCGCTTGTCCCACTGCATGACTCCGTCATTGCGAGCGCAGCGAAGCCATCCAGGGCGTCACGGGGACTCTGGATGGCTTCATCGCCTTGGGGTTCCTCGCAATGACGGCCGCGTGTGGCGGTGTCCTTACAGTTGCACGGGAAACAGGTGATTGATCGCCACCAGGATCACCAGAAGAACGATACCGAGGCCGAGACTATAACCGATCAGCTTCTTCTCGATCGGCAGCAACGGCTCGACCTCGCTTGCCGTCTCGGTCTTGAATTCGGATGATGACATTGCAACCTCTCCCGATCAGCTGGCGAGCGGCGGCTTGAAGCCGCTGAAGAACAGCCAGGAAATTAACAATCCGACCCAGATGACGAAGCCGAACAGGCTGACGACATAGACTGCGGCGAGCTTGGCAAAGCCGTCCTGCCAGAGCTTGCGGAAATCCGAGAGCACGCCGATCGAGAAGAAGGTCAGGATGAAGAAGATCACGCGAAACACGTTGGCCTCGTTGGCGGCCGCAGGCAGCGCCTTGCCGATCTCGGGCGTGGTGCCGGTCGCGAGCCACAGCGAGATCGCGAACACCGCGACGAAGCCGAGGATGAATTTCGGGAAGCGCTCCCAGATCTCGCCGGCCTTCGCCTTGTCGGTGCGCGGCGTGATGTGGTTGGTCCAGATGTAGCCGAGGATGAAGGCCCAGATGCCGATGAAGATATCGATGAACACCTTCACCGTGGCCGTGGTCGCGAGGATCCAGCCGGGCTGATATTTGATGCCTTCGGCCGCGGCCTTTGCCAGGATCAGCGACTCGGTGATGCCGCCACCGGCGACCGCTGCGCCGTCGGTCTTGATCGCCAGACCCATCCAGGCCCCCGCGACCAGCGGCTCCTGCCACAGGAAGGTCTGCGCCAGGAACGGCAGGATCAGGATCTCGACCACCGCGAACACCACCACCAGCGACGACACCAGGATCGGCACCGCGGGCCGCGCGCGAATGGCGCCGCCGGTCGCGATCGCCGCTGCGACGCCGCAGATCGAGATGCCTGACGCGAGCGGCACCGACCATTCGCGGCTGAAGCCGAACCATTTGCGGGCGACGAAATACACCACCGACCAGTAGATCAGATAGGCCTCGATGATGGCGGCGACGCCGCGCAGCAGGATCGACGACGCCAGATTGAGCCGGCCGGCGGCGGTCACCGCAATGGTGGCGCCGAGGATCACGATCGCGATCTTGATATAGAGCTCGGGCCGGATCGCCTCCTTCAGCCACTCCGCGAAGCGCGGGAAGATGTTGGCGATCACGAGGCCCGCGACAAGCGCGACGATGAAGCCGCCTTCATTGGTCAGCTTCAGCGACCAGGAGATGCCGAACTTCTGCTGATCGGCCGGCGTCACCACGGCGATATAGGCATAGCTGCCGACGATCCAGCTCGCATAGGCAATTGCGAACACGATGGTGAAGGCGAGGATGAAGCGCTTGATGTCGCCGCCAAGCGCCGCGACTCCGGCCGTGAGCACCACAAGCAGCGACACATAGGTCGCAGCGAGCGAGCCGAGGCCGCCGAGCGCGGCATAACCCTTGGCCACCGGCGCCAATGCCTTGCCAAGGTCGGTGTAGACCGACGTGGTGACCGCCCAGCCGAGCAGATCGATGCCGCCGAGGCTGAACAAAGACAGGGCAAAAACGAGAACGCCAATGACCAGCGCCAGCCAGTCCTCCGTCAGGTTTCCCTTGGTCACGGCCTGCTTGGCCGAGCTGATTGCAACGTCCGACATCGATCTTTCCTCCCGCGCGACACGCCGCGCGGCCAGCGCCAATGATGCGCCATCAAAGTCGTGTCGTGAGAAAGTCGCAATCTCACAGAATTTCTTTGTTCGCTGTGACGAAGGCACAGTCCTACTGTCAGCTGGACCAACCGTAGCAAATCCTGCTTGGGACCATTCTCCATGGGCGCCGTGGCTGCACGCGCGCAGGCCGGCGGCGGCCCAGGATGGTCCAAGCCGCCGGCGCTTGCGGCGACCCGGTCAGGAGACGAACATCTCGAGCTGCCCGTTGCCGCCTGCCTGCAGCGGCGGCGCGTCGGCATATTGCGGCAGCGCCCAGCGGCGAATCGCGGCGAACAGCAGCGGCGGCTGGATCGGCTTGGTCACATAGTCGTTCATGCCCGCCGCCAGATAGGTTTCGCGTTGCCCGACCAGCGCATTCGCGGTCAGCGCGATGATCGGAACGCAGCGCTCGGGACCCGGGAGTTGACGGATCGCCTTGGTGGCCGAGATGCCGTCCATCTCCGGCATCTGCACGTCCATCAGGACGAGATCGTAGACCTTGTCGGAGATGGCAGCGATCGCCTCTGCGCCATTGACCACCATCGTCGGCCTGAACCCCTGCTTCACCAGCAGGCTCTGGATCAGGGTTGCGATGATCGGGCTGTCCTCGGCGACCAGAATGTCCAGCGGGCGGTCGACACTCGCCACGATCGTCTCGGCCGGCAGCGCCAGCGCCTCGCCGCACCGGCACTTGGTCTCGAACCAGAAGCGGCTGCCGCGGCCGAGCTCGCTGTCGACGCCGATGCTGCCGCCCATGATGGTGCAGAGCTGCCTGCAGATCGCAAGCCCGAGACCGCTGCCGCCATATTTGCGCGAGATCGACGTGTCGGCCTGGACGAACGGATCGAAGATCTGCGCCAGGATCTCCGGCGACATGCCGATGCCGGTATCGATCACCTCGATCCTGAGGTCGACGACGCCGCCATCCAGCTGGCGATGCGAGGCGCGCACTTCGATCGAGCCCTGCTCCGTGAATTTGATCGCATTGCCGACCAGGTTCAGCATCACCTGGCGGATGCGGGTCGGATCGCCCTCGAGATATTGCGGCAGGCCCGGCGCGAGGCTGACCTTGAGATCGAGGCCCCGCCTCCTCGCCTTCTCGCCCATGAACGAGACCGCGCTTTCGACCAGATTCGGAACGTCGAAATCGATACATTCCGATTGCAGCCGCCCGGCTTCGAGCTTCGAGAAATCGAGAATGTCGTTGATCACCTCCAGCAGCAGGTCCGCCGATTCCTTGGCCAGCGCCGTGTACCGCTTCTGCTCCTCGCTGAGCGAGGTGCCGCGCAACAGATCGACCATGCCGACCATGCCGCTGAGCGGCGTCCGGATCTCGTGGCTCATGATGGCCAGAAAATCCGACTTGGCCCGATTGGCGGCTTCCGCGGCGTCACGCGCCGCGCGCAGCTCGGCCCCTCTCGCCTCCAGCTCCTGCGTCTGCTGCTCGAGATCGGACCGGATGGCTTCGACATAGGCAAGCTTCTGTTCGAGCTCGGCCTGAACCGTCTTGAACGCGGTGATATCGGTTACCAAACAGACCGTTCCGCCATCGGAGATGCGATGATCGACGCTCTGGATCCAGCGGCCGTTGAGTTCGCGGTGCTCGATCATCCGGCTGCCGCCGAGATGCCAGGCCGTCTTGCGCGCGAGCCACTCCTCGAAGCGATCGCCCTTCGACCGGATCAGCCCGTGCTCATAAGCCCGTCGCATCAGCTCGGTGAACGAGATGCCCGGCTTCATCAGGACGGTCCAGGCCGGAAACATTTCGCGGAACATCGTGTTCGACATCACGAAACGATCGTCCTTGTCGAACAGCACGAAGCCATTGGTCAGCGACTCGATGGCATCCATCATCAGCAGCCGGGCCTGATCCGCGTTGATCTCGGCGAGCTTGCGCTCGGTGATGTCCTGCACGATGCCGAAGCGCTCTCGAAACACGCCGTCGGCTTCGTCGCTGGCATTGGCCTCGATCCTCACCCAGCGGACCTGGCCGTTCGGCGTGACGAAGCGAAGCTCCTGGATGAAGGCGCAGCCGGTCGCGCGCGACCGGTCTCTCGCGCGCACATAGGCTCCGACATCCTCCGGGTGGATGATGTCGAGCATCGTGGCGAAGGCGACCTGATCGACCGGCTCCAGTCCGGCGATCTCGAACAGCTCATCGGACCACACCGCGAACTCGCCGCTGGGATCGGTCACCCAATGGCCGAGCCTGCCGATCCGCCGCGCATCGCCCAGCAGCCGCGTGGTCTGCGCCAGCTGATCGTTCTGCCGGGCCAGTGCGTTCGCGAGCGCGATGGCGTGTCGGCTCTTGCGGATCAGCATCGATGTCAGGACGATCATGACGACCACGGCGCCGAAGGCGAGCATCAGCAGCGACACGATACGATCCTTCTGCAGATCCGTCAGCAGCTCGACCGCCACGACCGTTGCGGCAGCGGCCAGAACCGACGCCAGGAACATGCGGAAGGACGGCGCCCCCGCAGCGGGCGGCGGCGCCTGCATCGCTTCGAGCAACGCCTCGGACGACGCCCCCGTCGGGTTCGGCATCGGCGGCGTCATGCGCGCTCCACCACTCTGCTCAGCGCATCCGCGGTCGCCTCGATGGTCTCCGACAGCAGTGGCAGGCATGCCGCCATCTCGGCGGTGGTCGCGCGATCGAGCTCGATGTCCCGCGCGATCTCGGCCAGCCGCGCGGCGCCGAGGCTCGAGCAGGATCCCTTGAGCACATGCGCAGCCTTTCGCGCACCGTCGAGATCGCCTGCCGCAAGCGCTGCCGTGATGGCGGCGAGCGCGTCCGCGGCCGCCGCAGGCAGCTGCGCCAACATCGCCCGCAGCGCGCCGGGGTCGAGCGCCGCACGCAGCAGATCGAGCTGATCCTGATCGAGCAGCGGCTGATCATGGGCCGCGATCATCTCACCGCGCTCCGTTCGACAGGTTCGTCGGCACCTGCTTGGCTGCCGGCGTGCGGACGGCCCTGCCGTCATCGCACGGCGTCGCCGGCGGCGCGATGCGACGGTCAAGACAGACGATCGTGGTATCGTCGGGCAGCGGGCTGGTCGCTGTGATGCCTGCAGCGGCACAGAGCTGGTCGATCACCTCCTTGGGCGTCAGTCCGGCAGGACAGGCGTTCAGCGCCGTGACCAGCCCCTTGTCGCCGATCCTGCGGCCCTTCGCATTCGGGAATTCGGGCAGGCCATCGCTGAACAGCAGAAGCAGCGAGCCGGCGGGAAATCTGCGCTTGGAGGTGAGGTATTGCACGCCTCGCTCGATGCCGAGCGGAAGGCTGCTCGTGTCGCACAGCCGGGCCCGCGCCGCCGTGCCCTGAACCAGGATCGCCGGCGGCGCGCCAGCGGAGGCGAACCTGATCTCGCCTTTCTGATGATCCACGACGACGTAGAGGAATGTCGCAAACTGGCCGATGCGCAGCAGCCGGACCAGGCGCTCATTGAGCATCGAGACCAGCGCACCCGGATCGCCGTGCAGCTCCTTGTATTCGTGGATCAGCGCATGCAGGCGGAAGGTGTTGAGGGCGGCATTGACGCCATGGCCGGTGAAATCAGCCAGAAAGATTCCAAACGATCCGTCGTCGATCGGGAGCACGCCCCAGAGATCCCCCCCGAGCTCCGAGGACGGCCGATTATAGGACGCGATCCGCAGACCGAGCGCGTGCGCCGCCTCCTGCAAGGCCGCAGGCTCGGGCAGCAGCTCGAACTGCATGCGCCGCGCCGCCTCGAGCTCGCGGGAGATGCGCTCACGATAGAAGCGCAACTCGCGCAACGAGTTCCAGCGCTCGATATGCGCAACGACACGTGCGATCAGCTCGGACGGATTGACCGGTTTGGAGAGGAAATCAGAGGCACCGCCGCAGAACAGCTCTCCCATCTTCTTGCGGTCGACGGTCGCGGTCTGCAGCAGGATCGGGACGTCGGCAAAGTCGGGGTCGGCGCGCAGCTGGCCGCAGACGTCCAGCCCGTTCAGATCCGGCATCTGCATGTCCAGCAGGATCAGGTCCGGCCGGAAGCTCCTGACCTGCTCCAGAGCCGAGCGGCCGCCATCGGCGAATTCCAGCCTGGTGAATTTCTGCTGCCGCAGGACGCCGGCGACGAGCTGGCGACACAGCGGATCGTCATCCGCGATCAGGATCTTCGCGCCGGTGACGTCGTCGCTCAGGATTCTGTCCTCGGAGGTCACCTCGCCCCCCTGCGCGCTCAGGGGCATAGCTGAAACTCCAGCCTGACCGTCGTACCGCCGTTCAGCACGGTCACCCGGTCGGAGAACACCTGGAGAATCTCGAGGCCACGCCCCGACATGCCATCCTCGGCTGCGGGCCGCACGCCGCTGTAATCGTAACCATCGCCGCTGTCGCGGACCGTGATCGCGAGCGCGGACGACGTCCAATCCGCGTCCAACCGGATCATCGAACTGCCGATCTGCGGAGACTCGAGCTTCGTCTCGATGATGGCCTGAGCGGCGATCAGCCCGTCGAGGCTGCCGCGCAGGCCGCCGTCGATCCTGAGATTGCCGTGCAAAACCGCGTTCATCAGCGCCTCCTGCACGGCGCTGTAAACCCTGATCCGCAGATCCTCGGTGAGCGCAAGACGCTCGCCGAGCGCCTGAACATAGGTCTTCACGACGGAGTGGCGATATGCGGAGCGCGTGGTGATGACGAGACTGAGAACCTTGTCGGTGGACAGATCCGCGCCTTCGTAAGTCTCAGCGGAACGGTCGAGCAGCTCGGCTTCGATGCATCGACGCGCCGGACGCGCCAAGGCAGCGTCCAGCGTCTGTTCCGACGCGCCGTCCCAGCACGACAGGAACGCGTCTGCAGGAACCTGCCGGTCGACCGACACGTACATCGAGGATCACTCCTCCACGGTGAAGAGCGTGTTGAACTTGGTGACCGCGAACATGCGTTTCACCTGCCCGCTCGGCCGCCGCAGGATGAGCTCGCGATGATTCTTCTTGGCCTCGTCCCGGGCCAGCAACAGCATGCCGAGACCGGCCGAATCGATGAAATCCAGCTTCGAAAGATCGATCACGACCGACCGGCCGGGAGCGGCGAAGATTTCGGTCACCATCTGCTTGAACGGAACATGATCGCTAAAGGTGAACTCGCCGCTCATCGCGATCGGACCACCTGCGTTGTCCATGTGGATCTGCATGCTTATCTCTCCTAAAACAGTTCAATGGTCCCCGTCTGCGAAGGGCTGGCCTCCGTTTCGCTCGGATCGGCCGGCTGCTTGCCTTCGAGAATCTGCGCGACGAAGCGCGACCTCAATTCGCCGAGCGTGAAGCGATCGAGCAGCGTCTTGACCCATTCATTGTCGATTGTCGTCTCCACGACCGGTTCATCCAGGACATCGGCCGTCGTCGTCTTCAGCTCGTCGAGCGCCTCGTCGACAACGCGCAACGTGTCGACCACATGTTCGAGCCGTTGCCGCGTGCGATCCTGGAACTGGATGCCCGTGATCATGCCGGCGACGTCGGCCGAGATCACCTCGGCTTCTTTCATCGCTTCATTGACGACTTCGGTCAGGTTGCCGCCGCGCTCGATCAGGGCGTTCATCAGCAGCTCGAGACGGTCCTTCGCCATCAGGTTCTGCGACATATCGATGGTCGCGACGCGCTGCAGCGTTTCATGGCCGTTCTCGATGCCCTGGGTGACGGCATGCAGCTCCGTCGCCATGTCGACGGACAACCGCTGCGTGGCGCTCGACAGCTCGCGGACCTCGCCGGCGACCACACGAAACGCTGCGCCCGCCGTTCCAGCCCGCTCCGCCTCGATCCTGGCATTGAGCGCCAGCATATTGGTGACGCGGTTGATCTTGTTCAACTCTTCCATGCAGGAGTCGACGCGGTTGACGTTTCCGTTGAGCTCGCTCAACGCGTAGACCATCGACATCGCGTCCTTCGACAGCAGCAGGATCTTCTCGACGACGTCGCTCAATGTCTCCTCGAGCAGACCCGCGATGCGATCGATCGCGATCGCCTCGCCATCGACCTCGATGCCCATCGCGAGCTTGCTCAGGCTTTCGACGCGTTCCGTCTGCTGCCCCGCGCAGACGGCGAGACGCTGAAACCGGCTGCTCAGACTGTCCGCCTCGGTCTCCACCACGGCGGAGGTCTGCTGGATCTCGCTGACAAGCGTCCGGATCACGCGCTGCTGCATGCCGGCGAACGCGATCCACCGGCGCATCAACTCGTCCTGCTGTGAGGGCGCAACCGGCGCAAGCGCCGGCGACGGCTCCGGACTGGGCGGCTTCGCTGCAGCCGCGTTGCTCTGTTTCCAACCGAACATGGATTACACCCTGACGCCGCGCGCAGCGAGCGACTCGCACCGCTTCAGGACCTGATCGGCAATCTTGTTGAGCGGCAGCTCGATCTCAACGGCGCCACATTCCCGCGCCGCCTTCGGCATGCCGTAGACCACGCATGTCGCCTCGTCCTGACCGATGGTCGACGCTCCGGCCGAGCGCATTTCCAACAGCCCGAGCGCACCGTCCCGGCCCATGCCGGTGAGGATGACGCCAATCGCATTGAGCCCCGCGGCGTGGGCGACGGACCGGAACAGAACGTCGACCGACGGCCGGTGTCCTGACACGGCCGGCTCGTCGTGAACCCGGCAAACATAGTTCGCGCCATTGCGGGCGAGCTCCAGATGGCAGCCGCCCGGTGCGATATAGGCATGGCCCGGCAGCACCCGCTCGCCGCTCTCGGCCTGCTTGACGGTGACTGCGCACAGCTGATTGAGGCGGTTGGCGAAGGACGCCGTAAACATCGCCGGCATATGCTGCGTGATCACGACAGCCGGCGCATCCGATGGAAACGCCATCAACAGCTCCTGCAGCGCTTCGACGCCGCCGGTCGACGCGCCCACCGCAATGATCTTTTCGGACGAACTATACGATACGCCGGGCCGGTGTAGAGGGCGGACCTCGTCTCCCGAGCGCGGCCGGATCTTCGCCGCCGCGGCCGCCTTGACCTTGGTGACGATCTCGTCGCGCAAGGCCGGCAGTCCCTCGACAAGGCCAATGACGGGCTTCGCCACGCAGTCAAAGGCTCCCATCTCCAGGGCACGCACGGCCGTATCCGCGCCTTTCTGCGTGAGAGATGAGATCATCAGCACCGGCATCGGACGCAGGGTCATGATCTTGTCCAGAAAAGCGAGGCCGTCCATGCGCGGCATCTCGATGTCGAGCGTGAGCACATCAGGATTGAGGGACTTGATCATATCGCGCGCCACAATCGGATTGGGCGCGGCGCCGAGGACCTCGATTCCCGGATCACTTGAAAGGAGATCCGTCAACATCTGCCGCACGAAGGCGGAGTCGTCGACGATCAGAACGCGAATGGCACTCATCTTACTGCCTCAAAAAATCTCGACCGATCCGGCAACGGGTTCGACCTGGATTCGTGTCTTGTAGGACGTCTCGTTGCGGACAAGGGCATCATGATCGGCGCGCGGCAATTCGAGCAGCATCACGCGGCCGGTTACCGGGAAGTAGTGAACACGGCGCGGCAGCGAGCCGCGCAGGTGATACGCTGCGATGGGAAGGTGTTCCGCCGCCAGATAGTCTTCGACGAAGTCGGCGTTGCGATGCCCGATCTTCGCCATGCCATTCAGCACATTGGCGCCGCCGAACACCTTGATCTCCAGGCGGCGTCGGGCGCCGCCCCGGGCGAGAATGTCGTTGATCAGCCGCTCCATCGCGACATTGCCATAGCGCATCCCGTCGGACACGTCGCCCCAATCGCCAAAGCTCTCCGGCAGCATGAAATGGTTCATGCCGCCGACCCGGGTTTGCGGATCACGGATGCAGGCTGCAACACAGGACCCGAGCACGGTGACGAGCATCTCGTCCACGGCGTCGGTGACATAGTGCTCTCCCGGAAAGAGCTTAACCGCGATCGCGTCAAAGCGCTCGTCGCGATACTTCCGAGGACATGTCAGAAGGTCGTCGGTGACCGAGGCATCCGTCGTTTGACGCCGCCTGCTCTTCGCCCTGATCATCTGCGCCTCCGATAGATCGTTCGTCCGACCAGATCGAAACGCTCGCAGACGCCGAGCAGGTTTTCCGAGTGCCCGGCGATCAGCCAGCCGTCGGGCCTGAGCAGATCGGCGTAGCGGTCGAACAAGCGACGTTGGGTCGGCTTGTCGAAATAGATCACCACGTTGCGGCAGAAGATGATGTCGAAGGGCCCCGACATCGGCCAGGGCCCGAGCAGATTGAGATGGACGAAAGTGATGAGTCTGCAGAGCTCATCGTTCATGACGACCTTGCTGTCGCGCAACCGGGTGAACCGCTTGCGATAGGCATCCGGGATCCCCTCGGCCCGCTCCAGCTCGTATGCGCCCTCGGCCCCACGGGCGATCACATTCGTATCGAGATCGGTCGCGAGGATCTTGATGTCGCGCTCCATCAGCGCCGTCGGGCCGGCGGCCAAGGTCATGGCAATGCTGTAGGGCTCCTCCCCGGTCGAGCAGCCCGCAGACCAGATCCGCAGGCGTGTCGTATTCCCGCTCAGGAATTCCGGAATGATGACCCGCGAAAGGAAATCGAAATGGTGGGCTTCCCTGAAGAAGCTCGTGTGATTGGTGGTGACGGCGTTGATGAAATTGCGCAGCTCATCGTCACCGTCATCCGTTTCCAGCAGACGGCAATATTGTGAGAAGTCCGCAAGGCCGAGCGCGCGCAGCCGCCGCCCCAGCCGTCCATGGATGAAGGCACGCTTGCGCTCGCTCAGCACGATGCCGGCCGTATCCATCACAAGCTTGGACAGCTTGCGAAAGTCGTTGTCTTCAAGCGCGAACTGTTCCTGCACCATGGTCTCCCGGCACCCCAGAGAGGCGCCCCCACACCGACGGGGACGCCGCGTCGCGGCCTAGAATTCCTTCCAATCGACGTCGCCGGCCCCGACCACGCGGCGACGCACCGGCTCCATCTCGGCAGCGCGCGCTGGCGAGGGGCGCGGGGCGGATGCAGGCGCGGGCTTGCCGGCGGGGGCCCGCATCGCTGCGAGCTTGTCCTTGCCAAGCGACCGGTCGACGACCGGATTGCCGGTCTTTGCCGCATAGGGGCGGCCACGCTCGAATTCTGGCAGCACCATGAAGCGGCCGACCATCTCCGACATCGTCTCGGTCTGCTCCTCCATCGACTTGGCTGCCGCAGCAGCCTCCTCCACCAGAGCGGCATTCTGCTGGGTCACCTTGTCCATCTGGGTGACGGCGTTGTTGACCTGCTCGATGCCGCCGCGCTGCTCCTGCGACGCCGCCGAGATCTCGGCCATGATGTCGGTGACCCGCTTCACCGACTGGACGATCTCCTCCATCGTCTTGCCGGCGGTGTCGACCAGGCGCGAGCCCGATTCCACCTTGGACACCGAGTCCGAGATCAGCCCCTTGATCTCCTTGGCCGCGTTGGCACTGCGCTGGGCGAGGTTACGCACTTCGGCGGCGACCACCGCGAAGCCGCGGCCCTGGTCGCCGGCGCGCGCGGCTTCGACCGCGGCGTTGAGCGCAAGGATGTTGGTCTGGAATGCGATCTCGTCGATCACCCCGATGATGTCGGCGATCTTGCGGCTCGCATGGGTGATGCCCTCCATGGTCTGCACGACCTCGGCCACCACGGTGCCGCCCCTGATCGCGACGTCGGATGCAGATGACGCGAGCTTGTTCGCCTGCTGTGCATTCTCGGCGTTCTGCCGGACGGTCGAGGTCAGCTCCTCCATGCTGGCCGCCGTCTCCTCCAGACTGGCCGCCTGCTCCTCCGTCCGCTGCGACAGGTCGGTGTTGCCGTTCGCGATCTCGCGCGCGGCGCTCGACAGCGTCTGCGAGCTTTCGAGCACGTCGGCAAGGATGGACGACATCGTGTCGAGCAGCCCGTTCACGCCATCGCAGAGCTGGCCGATCTCACCCGACTTGCCGTCCGTCGGAATGCGCTCGCGAAGATCGTTGTTCTTGGCGGCGTCGACCACCGCCTGCGTCTGCCGCACCGCTGTTTGCAGCGCCTCGGAGGCCTTGACCTGCTCGGTGACGTCGGTCGCATATTTGACGACCTTGACCGGCTTGCCGTCGGGCCCCATGATCGGGTTGTAGCTCGCCTGGATCCAGACTTCGCGGCCGCCCTTGCCGATCCGGCGGTATTGACCGGCCTCATATTCGCCACGCGCGAGCTTGTCCCAGAACATGCGGTAGTCGGTCGAGCTGCGATAGGCGACATCGACGAAGATCGAGTGATGCTGGCCCTTGATCTCGGCCAGCGAGTAGCCCAGCGTATTGAGGAAGTTGTCGTTGGCGTCGAGGATCTTGCCGTCCAACGTGAACTGGATCACCGCCTGGGCCTTGTTGATGGCGTCGATCTGGCCGGCGAAGTCGGCGTTGCGGATCACCTCGCTGGTGATGTCGGTCGCGTATTTCACCACCTTGAAGGGCTTGCCGGACTGATCGAGAATCGGATTGTAGCTCGCCTGGATCCAGACCTCGCGTCCCCCCTTGCCGATGCGCTTGTATTGTCCGGCGTCATATTCGCCACGCCCGAGCTTGTCCCAGAACAGGCGATAGTCGGTCGACTGGCGATAGACGGGATCGACGAACATCGAATGGTGCTGGCCCTTGATCTCGTCGAGCGAGTAGCCCAGCGTTCGCAGGAAGTTCTCGTTGGCATATTCGATCTTGCCGTCGAGCGAGAACATGATCATCGCCTGCGAACGATCGATGGCCGCGAGCTGCGACGCCTGGCTGCGGATCTCGGTGACATCCGCCCATTCCAGCATGAAGCCCTGGTTGACGCCCTGCGCGTTCCGCATCGCATTGACGTTGAGCGAGATCTTGAGCGGTCCGACGGAAATGTCGGTGCGGAACGGCAGATTGGCCGGATTGGCGAGCATCGTCCGCTGATGCGCCGGATTGCGGTGAAAGACGTCGATGCAGGTCCCGACCATGGCGGCGGGATCGAAGGTCGGCCAGACCTTGCGAAACTCCGTGAGGTGCTGGCCGAACAGCTGCTTCGAGGCTTGATTGAGGTATGTGATCTTGAGATCGTTATCGACCAGCATCACGGCGCTGGTGACCTTCTCGACGACGGCTGTCATCTGATCGTCACGGCTCGCCGCGCGGGGCGCTGCCGCCGGAGCCTTCGCGGCGGACGACCGCGGACGACTGCTCCGCGACCTTGCCTTCGATTTGGGCGCGCCATCGCCCGGAGCGCCGTCCGTGGTGAAGTCCTGCATGATGTTCTCCTCGAAAGTGTCGCTCATGACGATCTCGTAAATTGTAGGGGTTAGGCGGCCGCCGCGGCGGCTGCGGCAGACGTACGCGTCACTGACGAAGCCGGCATCCCGAACAGACCCGACAACGACACCAGCGTCACCATCCTGTTCTGGATCGCGACCAGCCCCTCCAGGAACTGATCCTCGGTCGGCATGCCCATGTCCGGCACGTCGCGGATGTCCTTCGGATCGACGGAGATGATGTCCGAGACGGTATCGACCAGCAGGCCGACCGTGCGCGGGCCGGCGGCGACGATGATCACCACATGCATGTTGGTCGGCACGGTCACGCCGGTGCCGAACCGGGCGCGCAGGTCGAAGATGGGAACGATGATGCCGCGCAGATTGATGACACCCCGGACATGGGGCGGAGCGTTCGGGATCATGGTCGTTTCGGTCCAGCCCTTGATCTCCCGGACCACCATGATGTCGATGCCATACTCCTCCGCGCCCAGCGTGAAGGTGATGAACTGCTGCGCGTTCTCGCTGACCGCTGCTTCTTGGCCAAACGGAGCGATCGGCTTGTTGTCAGGCTGCATGGGTCAGGTCCTTTGCGGATTCTGGTCTCGATTGCTCCGGGGACGGCAGCCGTTCTGGCGTGCCGCGCATGTCGATCTCGTGCAGGCGCGCGACGTCAAGGATCAGCGCGACGCGGCCATTGCCGAGGATCGTGGCGCCGCTGATGCCGTCCACCGGCTCGTAATTGGCTTCGAGGCTCTTCACCACCACCTGCTGCTGGCCGAGGAGTTCGTCGACAACAATGCCGACACGGCCGGCGCTCTCGCTCTGCACGATGATCACGATGCCCCGGCAGGGATCGCCGATCGCATCGCCGATCGAGAACACGCGATGCAGATAGACCAGCGGCAGATACTCGCCGCGCAACGCCAGGACATGGCCGCGGCCGACCACGGGATGAATGTCGGCGGGGAGCGGACGCAGATTCTCGACGATCGCAACCAGCGGAATGATGAACGTCTCGCGCCCGACCGACACCACCATGCCGTCGACCACCGCCAAGGTGAGCGGCAGCGACAGCGTGAATGACGAGCCATGGCCGAAGCGCGAGCGCACCGAGATCCGGCCACCGAGCGCCTGCACGTTACGCTTCACGACATCCATGCCGACGCCACGGCCCGAGATGTTCGAGATCACCTCGGCGGTCGAGAAGGCCGGCAGGAAGATCAGATTGTCGATGTCGTCATCGCTGAGATTGGCGCCTGCAGGCACGAGGCCACGCGCGCGCGCCTTGGCCAGGACCTTGTCGCGATTGATGCCGCGGCCGTCATCCGAGACCTCGATGACGATGCGGCCGCTGCGCTGGGCGGCCGAGAGGTTGATCGTGCCCTGCCGCGGCTTGCCTGCGGCAAGCCGCTCGGCCGGCGGTTCGATGCCGTGGTCGAGCGCGTTGCGGATCATGTGCGTCAACGGATCGTTGAGCTGCTCGATGACCGTCTTGTCGATCTCGGTCATCTCGCCGGAGGTGACAATGCGCACCTCCTTGCCGAGCACGGCGGCCAGTTCGCGCACGATGCGCGGCATCCGCGCGAACACGGATTTGACGGGCTGCGCGCGGATCGCCATCACGCTTTCCTGCAGCTCACGCGCACTCTGGGCCAGCGCCTCGATGCCCTGAATGAGCTGGGGATATTTGTCGGCCGGCAACGCCAGTCCCTGCTCCGTCAGCATCGCCTGGCTGATCACGAGCTCGCCGACGAGATTCACCAGCCGATCGACCTTGTCGACGTCGACCCGGATCGACTGAGCCAGGGAGACTGCGGCGACCACGGGAGCCGCCGCACTGCCGGCATCGCCCGGCGCAACCTCGACCGCGGCCGTGGCGGACTCGAGCAACTCGATCTGAAGGTCGCAATCATCCTCGACGAACTCGAACACGTCCTGGATGCCGCTGCGCGGCACCGCCGTTTCGAGCGTGAAGGTCCAGTTGAAATAGGCCGCCTCGGGATCCAGCGCGCCGAGCGCCGGGAGCGCCGAACAATCGACATCGATCGCGAGCGCGCCCAGCTTGCGGAGCTGGCGGATCAGGAGCAGCGGCTCGTTCGCCTTCTTCAGCATCTCCGTGTGTGGACGGAACCTGATGCGATATGTCTGCTCATGGAGCGGCTTCGCGTCGGACGCGGCGGGCGCAGGGCCAGGCTCGGCCGCCGGGCCCGCGCCCTGCAGGACGTGCTGCATGGCCGTGCGGATGTCGACGGCGAAACTCGGCGCGAGTTGCTGCTCGAGCCGCGCTGCATTGACGATGTCGGCCAGCGCATCGCTGGCCCGAAGCAGCAATTGCTTGATGTCGTTGGTGACCGCGATCTTGTGATCGCGCAAGGCGTCGAGCAGGCTCTCGAAGGTGTGCGAGAAGGCGACGAGGTCCGTGCAGCCGAACGCGCCGGCTCCACCCTTGATGGAATGCACCGACCGGAAGATCGCGTGCAGCGTCTCGTCGTCCTCCTGTCCGCTGGACAACAGTTCGAGATTCGACTGCAAGGCGTCGAGCAGTTCGGCGCATTCCTCGAAATAGGTCTTGCGGAACTGCGCGACCGGATAGGCCTCTTGCTCGGATGCTACGGACATACGCGGTTGACCGTCGCGATCAATTGATCGGGATTGAACGGCTTCACCAGCCACCCCGTCGCGCCCGCCGCCTTGCCGTCGGCCTTCTTTGCGCCATCGCTCTCGGTCGTGAGGATCAGGATCGGCACCGTGCGGTGCTGACTGCCGGCCCGCACGCTCTTGATCAACGAAATGCCATCCATGTTCGGCATGTTGAGGTCGGTGATGATCAAGTCGAACTTGCCGCCGGTCAGCACGTTCAGCGCTGCCTTGCCATCTTCGGCTTCTGCTACGTCGAAGCCAGCCTTCTTCAACGTGAAGGACACCATGTCACGCATGGTCTTCGAATCGTCGACTGCCAGAATTCGCTTGGTCATGTCACTCCATCCAATTGTCAAACTCATGCCGGAGTCCGAGATCGGCGATCGCCGTCCTGAACAGCTCGGATGCCTGCGTGATCTTGAAAAGCTTGTTGGCCGCCTTCGCCCCGTGACCGGCGGCAAGGAGAATCTGTGCGCATGGCGTCGACATCCGCTCGACGCCGCTCGCATCGAGCAGGATGCTCTCGTGTCCCGACAGCCTGATCAGTTCGTCACGAAGTTGCGACGCCTGCATCAGGTCCAGCATCTGCGGCAGAGGATAGGCTGTCGCGGAAGCGGCTTCAGCGCACGTCTCAATGCTCGGGGTGGCGTCCGTCATCGTTGAACCATCCGTGCGCTGCGGCAACCGAGCCGTTGCGCTCGACGCCCCCAGGCAGCCTTGCCGAAGTTGAATTCAAGCCCACCGACGGACCCCACGCGGCCGCCGTCACTCGTTCAAATTGGGTGGAAAGCGATTGTTGTATTGTTAAAGATGAGAGCCGTAATAGTACGGTCGCTCTACCTTGAGATGTCGCCTGGCCAGGCGCCGTTTCCGCAAGGCATGCCCGCGCGCTGCGCTGCAATTGCGACACGCTGTTCGCGTCATGGGCTGCTCAGCTCGCTGCTCTTGGCGGAGAACCTGCTGAGAGCGGCCAGTACGACGGCCGCCGCCGTCCCGGCAGGCACCGCGGCCCGGCGATCGATCGGAACATCGGCCTTGATGTGGAAAAGATCGAACATGCGCTATCGGCTCGGCAAATACGCCGAGGCTGATAGCAACGCATCAGTTAAGAGACTCTCCGCCGATTGCCGCAGTCGGGGCCCGGAACATTACGGCCCGGCGCAAAGGCCGGGCCGGTGATTTACGGGCATCTCTATGCACGTTGAGATGATCAAGCCGCGCCGCGGCAGGATCGGCGGCTGCCGTTTATCGACGCTGGTTGTAGACGTCGATGCAGACGGCGCCGAGCAGCACGAGCCCCTTGATCACCTGCTGGTAGTCGATGCCGATACCGAGGATCGACATGCCGTTGTTCATCACGCCCATGATCATGGCCCCCACGACCGCGCCGCCGACCCGTCCGACACCGCCATAGGCGGAGGCGCCACCGATGAAGCAGGCCGCGATGACGTCGAGCTCGAAGCCCAGCCCCGCCTTCGGCGTCGCGGTGTTGAGCCGCGCGGCGAAGATCAGGCCGGCCAGCGCCGCCAGCACGCCCACGTTGACGAAGGTCATGAAAACCAGGCGCTCGGTCTTGATGCCCGACAGCTTCGCCGCCTTGGCATTGCCGCCGACGGCGTAGATCTGCCGGCCGACGACGGTGCGCCGCGTCATGAAGCCGTAGAGCGCGATCAGCGCGGTCATGATCACGAGTACGTTCGGCAGGCCGCGATGCGAGGCGATCAGATAGGTGAAATACATCAGCGCACCGGCCAGAACGACGTTCTTGGCGGCGAAGAAGCCGAACGGCTCGACCTCGATGCCATGCTCGACCTCACGCGCGCGTCCCTTCACGCTGGCATAAACCAGCACCAGCGTCAGCACCGCGCCGATGGCGAGCGAGGTCAGATTGAGATTGCCGGAGCTTGGAATGAGCTCCGGAATGAAGCCCGACGACAGTTTCTGGAACGTCGCCGGGAACGGACCGACCGACTGTCCCTGCAGCAGCGCCAGCGCCAGGCCCTTGAACACGAGCATGCCGGCAAGCGTGACGATGAAGGAGGGAATGCCGAAATACGCCACCCAATAGCCTTGGGCCGCGCCGATCGCGGCGCCGACGATCAGGCAGGCGATGATCGCGAGCGGATAGTCGAGGTGATAGCGCACCATCAGCACGGCCGCGACCGCGCCGACGAAGCCCGCCACCGAACCGACCGAGAGGTCGATATGCCCGGTCACGATGACCAGCAGCATGCCGAGCGCCATGATGACGATGTAGCTGTTCTGCAGCACCAGGTTGGTGAGGTTGAGCGGCTGCAGCAGAGTGCCGTCGGTCATGAACTGGAAGAACAGCATGATGACGAACAACGACATCAGCATGCCGTAGCTGCGCAGATTATTCTTCAGGAAGCCGGCGTGCGACTTCTCTTCCGGGAGCGAAACCGTCTTGTCGGTCATGGCTGGCGTCCTCCGACCGCTTACGCGGCCGTCTCCTCGTTCTTGATGGCTTCGTTGCGCATGATCGCGCGCATGATCTTTTCCTGTGTCGCCTCCTGGGCGGCGAACTCGCCGACGAAGGCGCCGTCATTCATCACACAGATGCGGTCGCAGATCCCGAGCAGCTCCGGCATTTCCGACGAGATCACCACCACACCGCGGCCGGCATCCGCAAGCTCCTGGATGATACAGTAGATCTCGTATTTGGCGCCAACGTCGATGCCGCGCGTGGGTTCGTCCAGGATCAACACCTTGGGATCGGTCATGAGCCATTTCGACAGCACGACCTTCTGCTGATTGCCGCCGGAGAGCTGGCCGGCCTCCTGATAGACGTCGGAGCAGCGGATGCGCATGCGGCCGCGGTAACCGGACGCCGCCTTGAGCTCGGCAATATCGTCGATCACCCCCTTCGGCGCGACCTGCGACAGGCTGGCCAAAGTGATGTTCTTGCGGACGTCGTCGGCCAGGATCAGGCCGAGCTGCTTGCGATCCTCGGTGACATAGGCAAGCCCGGCATCGATCGCCGCCGGCACGCTGGTGAGATTGACGTCCTTGCCCTCGAGCCGGGCGCGGCCAGAGATGTTGACGCCCCAGGAACGGCCGAACAGGCTCATGGCGAACTCGGTGCGGCCGGCCCCCATCAGCCCGGCGATGCCGACGATCTCGCCGCGGCGTACCTGGAAATCGACGTTCTTGATGACGCGCCGGTCCGGGTGCTGCGGATGGAACACCGACCAGTTCTCCACCGTGAACACCGGCTCGCCGATCTTCGGCTGGCGCTCGGGAAAGCGGTGCGCCATGTCGCGGTTGACCATGCTCTTGATGATGCGGTCCTCCAGGACCGGCTCGGCGCGGCAGTCGATGCCGTCGACGCTGCGGCCGTCACGCAGCACGGTGATGCGGTCGGCGACGCGCGCGACTTCGTTGAGCTTGTGCGTGATCAGGATCGAGGAGATGCCCTGCTCGCGGAAGGCGACGAGACGATCGAGCAGCGCCTGGCTGTCGGCCTCGTTGAGGCTGGCGGTCGGCTCGTCCAGGATCAGGAGCTTGACGCGCTTGGACAGCGCCTTGGCGATCTCGACCAGCTGCTGCTTGCCGACGCCGAGATCCGTGATCAGCGTATCCGGCGACTCCTTCAAGCCGACCTGGGCCAGTAATTGCTGGGTGCGCCGGTAGACCTCGTCGCGATCGATGACGCCGAAGCGTGACGGCGCATGCGACAGGAAGATGTTCTCCGCGATCGACATCAGCGGAATCAGCGCCAGCTCCTGGTGGATGATGATGATGCCGAGCGCCTCGGAATCATTGATGTCACGGAACCGCCGCTCCTCACCTTCGAAGATGATCTGGCCCTCGTAGCGGCCATGCGGATAGACGCCGCTCAGCACCTTCATCAGGGTCGACTTGCCGGCCCCGTTCTCGCCGACCAAAGCGTGGATCTCGCCCGGCGCGACGGCGAAGCTGACGTCCCGCAAGGCCTGGACATTGCCGAAGCTCTTGCTGACGTTGCGCATTTCCAGGATTGCGGTCATCGTCTCGTGTCTCTGTTCATGACGCCAACTCGCCCCCGCCGCGCGAGCTTCAGCAAATATATCCCTCTCCCCGAGACCGGGGAGAGGGAGCGTAAGTCGTCGACCAAGATTACTGGAACTGGGCCTTCTTGTAGTAGCCGCTGTCGACCAGAACCTTCTCCCAATTGCTCTTGTCGACCACGACCGGCTTGAGCAGGTAGGACGGAACGACCTTCACACCGTTGTTGTAGGTCTTGGTGTCGTTGACCGGGACTTCCTTGCCGGCCAGCGCGGCATCGACCATGTCGGCGGTCACCTTGGCGAGATCGCGGGTGTCCTTGAAGATGGTCGAGTACTGATCGCCGCGCAGGATCGCCTTGACCGACGGCACCTCGGCGTCCTGACCCGAGATCACCGGCATCGGCTGATCGGCGCTGCCATAGCCCACGCCCTTCAGCGATGAGATGATGCCGATCGACAGACCGTCATAGGGCGACAGCACCGCGTCGACGCGCTTCTTGCCGTAGAAGGCGCTCAGCAGGTTGTCCATGCGGGCCTGGGCGGTGGCGCCGTCCCAGCGCAAGGTCGCGACCTTGTCCATGCCCTTCTGGCCGGAGCCGATCACCAGCTTGCCCGAGTCGAGATAGGGCTGCAGCACCGACATCGCGCCATTGTAGAAGAAGTAGGCGTTGTTGTCGTCCGGCGAGCCACCGAACAGCTCGATGTTGAACGGACCCTTGCCGTCCTTCAGTCCGAGCTTGTCGACGATCGACTGCGCCTGCAGCACGCCGACCTGGAAGTTATCGAACGTGGCGTAGTAGTCGAGGTTCGGCGTGTCGCGGATCAGGCGGTCATAGGCGATCACGGTGATGCCCTTGGCCTTGGCCTGCTTCAGCACGTCGGACAGCGTGGTGCCGTCGATCGCGGCGATCACCAGCACCTTGGCGCCCTTGGTCACCATGTTCTCGATCTGCGAGAGCTGGTTCGGGATGTCGTCCTCGGCGTATTGCAGGTCGGTGGCGTAGCCGCGATCCTTCAGCACCTTCACAATGTTGTTGCCGTCGTCGATCCAGCGCGCCGAGGACTTGGTCGGCATCGCGATGCCCACGGTCCCCTTGCTCTGGGCCATTGCGGCGCCGGACAGCGCCAGGGCGCCGAGGCCGGCCAACGCGGCCGCCATGATGGTCTTGAAATTCAGCATGCTTCACTCCCTTTGGATTTTCGAATTTCACCAATGAATACGCGATTGCGTATGTTGATACCAGTTAGCTGTTAGGCTGAACGACGCTTGACTGATTGTTCCTCCTCTCAGATCGACAGCTTGACGTCAGGCTCGGCACGACCGCGGGCGCCGACATCGAGCAGAAAGGTCTGGCCATGGCCGGGGTCGGCCGCCTTCGCAGCCGCGTCCATGTCCTGCCACGCCGAGGTGACCAGCAGGCGCGACAGGTCCGGGCCGACGAAGGCCGGGCAGCTCGCCTGGCTAGCCGGCACGGCGATGCTGCGCAAACACTCGCCATACGGGCTATAAACATCGACACAACCGGCGCCCCAGCAGGCATGCCAGATCAGTCCCTCGGCATCGACGATCGCGCCATCGATGCCGCCGGGCTCGCGGCGGCGCAAGAGCACGTCCGGCATGCTGCGCGGCAGACCCGTTTCTGGATCGAGGACGACTCGATAGAGCACGTTCTCGTCCGTATCGGCGAAATAGCCGACCGACCCGTCCGGCGCGAAGCAGATGGCGTTGGGAATGGTGATGTTCGGGAACAGGCGGATGATCTCGCCGCGATGCAGCGCGTAGATCGCGCCAAGCCCGCGCTCCGCCTTGCGCCCCATCGTGCCGATCCAGAACGTGCCGGAGGGATGGACGCGCGAATCGTTCGACCGCGTCGCCGGATTGTCAGCTTCGAGCGGCAGATAGAGCGACAACGCCCCGTCAGCGATGCTGCGGACGTACAGCCCGTCCTCGGCCACGATCAGCTGTCGCGCGTCATCGATGCGGCCGAGCGCGCTCGCCATCTTCCCCAGGGCATGGCGGCGAACCTCGCCGCTGGCAATCCTGGCCTCGAACAGCAGGCCCTCGCGGATGTCGAACCACCAGGCGGTGTCGGTCGCGGGATCATAGGTCGGGCCTTCGCCGAGGTGGCAGCGCTCGGCGCAGAGCACGGTGGTCGGGACCTGCTCCATCATGCCGACGCTCCCGTGGTCGAGAAGCGATACACGGTCTCGTGCTTATAAACGTCGTCGGGCCCAAGGCGCGGGCTTGGAAAATCCGGACGGTTCGGGCTGTCCGGCCAGACCTGCGGCTCCAGGCAGATGGCGTCGGATTGGCGATAGACCCGCCCCTTGCCGCTGACGGTGGCATCAAGATAGTTGCCGGAATAGACCTGCAGGCCGGGCTGATCGGTGAGCAACTCCATGACCCTCCCCGACCGCGGCGACTCGAGCCGGGCCGCCGGACGGACACCTGTGCCGTCGCGCAGGCAGAAATTGTGGTCATAGCCGCGGCCGCATTTGATCTGCGCATCGTCGGCGCGGATGCGCGCGCCAACCGGATGGGCTTCGCGGAAGTCGAACGGCGTGCCGGCAACGGATTGCGGCGGTCCCTCCAGCGGGATCGCGGTCTCGTCGATCGCGAGATAGTGGTCGGCTTCGACCGTCAGACAGTGATCGAGAATGCCGGTGCCGGCGGTCAGGCCGTCGAGATTGAAGAAGCTGTGATTGGTCAGGTTGACGACCGTCGTTCGGGTCGTCCGGGCGCTGAAGCTGACGGCCAGTTCCATCGGTCCCGTCAGCTGATAGGTGACACGGACGTCGAGCCGCCCCGGATAATTGGCCTCGCCGTCGGGACTGACATAGAGCATCGTGACCGAGGGCTGGGCGCCATCTTCGGTGGCGACGATCTGCCAGAGCTTGCGGTCGAAGCCGTCGGGGCCGCCATGCAATGCATGGGCACCGTTGTTGGCGTCGAGGCGCAGGTCCTGACCGTCGAGCGAAAAGCGTGCCTTGGCGATCCGGTTGGCGTAGCGCCCGACCGTCGCACCGAAATATTTCCGGAGCTTGAGATAGCTCAGCAGGTCATCATGGCCGAGCACAACATCGTCAACGGCGCCTTGCGCATCCGGCACCAGCAGCGCCTGCAGCGCCGCGCCGTAGGTGATGATCCGCGCCTCGAAACCGTCAGCGCCGCGCAGGGTGACGCGCTCGACGTCACGACCGTCCGGCAGGCTGCCAAACACATCCTTGGTAATCCGCGCCTCCGCCATGGCTCAATCCTCGAACGGTTCGACGAAGTTGCGGCGGCCGAGCAGGAAGGCGTCGGCCACGAGCCGTAGCGGCGCAAGATCGACGTCGCTGGCGCCGGTCTTCGTCAGCGCGACAAAGCGGCGATAGAGGCCGGGATATTCCCGCTCCTTCTCGTCGATCATCACCTGATCGTCCCTGCTCATGCGCGCACCGCCCAGCGACAGCTTCAGCTGCCCGGCATCGGTCTCGATCCGGATGTCCCAGCTCTGCGGCCCGGTCTGGCGGAAATCGAACTCGGCCGCGATCGGCAGATCGCTGGCGGTAGTGAGCGACAGATTGGCCGCGATCGGCGCCTGGCGGTTCGACGGGAACGACAGCTCCGCCTCGGTCAGGAACACCGGTTCGGGCAGGATGCGCGTCAGGATCGACAGTGCATTGATCCCCGGATCGAACACGCCGAGCCCGCCCGGCTCCCAGATCCAGGCCTGTCCCGGATGCCAGACGCGCACGTCCTCCTTCCAATCGATGCGGACGCTGCGGATCTGCCGCGAGGACAACCACGTGCGCGCCGGCTCCACCGCTGGCGCATAGCGCGAGTGCCAGGTCGCAAACAGCGTGCGCTGCCTCGCGTTCGCGAGCGCGATCAGCGGATCGAGCTCGGTGACAGCGGCCCCCGGCGGCTTCTCCAGCATCACATGCTTGCCGGCCTCAAGCGCGGCCTGCGCCTGGGCGCGACGGACCTGCGGCGGCGTGCACAGCGCGACGGCGTCGATCTCCGGCCCGTCGCGCAGCAGCTCCTCGATCGAGCCGAAATGCGGCAGGCCGGGCAGCGAGGCATTGCGGCTCGCGACCGCCGTCAAAGTCACGCCCTCGGTGGCAGCGATGGCCGGGACGTGCTGATCCCTGGCGATCTTGCCGAAGCCGACGATGGCGACACGAAGCGCGCTCATCTCTAGCGTCCCCAGCGCAGCACGACCGGGTCGAGCCGGCGCGCGATCTCGAGCAGGCCCGTTTGCGTCGCCGGATGAATCGGCGGCTGGGGGCTGCGCAAGGTATCATGGCGAATCACGCCACCCGCCTTCATCAGGATCTTGCAGGTCGCAAGGCCGCACTGCCGGTTCTCGTAGTTGATCAGCGGCAGCCAGCGCTCATAGGCCGCGGCCGCAGCTTCGCGATCGCCGGCAAAATAGGGATCGATGATCTTGCGGATGCCGTCCGGATAGCCGCCGCCGGTCATCGCGCCGGTCGCGCCGGCGTCGAGATCGGCCATCAAAGTGATCGCCTCCTCGCCGTCCCACGGGCCTTCGATGGCCGCGCCACCCGCCTCGATCAGCGCACGCAGCTTATCGGCGGCCCGCGGCACCTCGATCTTGAAATAAGCGAGGTTCTCGATCTCCTTGGCCATGCGCGCCAGCAGCGGCACCGACAGCGGCGTGCCGGCGACCGGCGCATCCTGCACCATGATCGGAATCGAGATCGCATCCGAGACGCCGCGATAGAATTCGTAGATCGAGCTGTCAGGGACGCGGAAGGTGGCGCCGTGATAGGGCGGCATCACCATGACCATGGCGGCTCCCTTGTCCTGCGCGCGGCGCGAGCGCTCCGCGCAGACGAAGGTCGAGAAATGCGTGGTCGTGACGATGACCGGCACGCGTCCCGCGACATGCTCCAGCACGGTGGTCATGACGAGATCGCGCTCGTCATCGGTCAGCACGAACTGCTCGGAGAAATTGGCGAGGATGCAGATGCCGTGGGAGCCGGCATCGATCATGAAGTCGATCGCGCGCTTCTGGCCCTCGAGATCGAGACGGCCGTCGGCGTCGAAGATGGTCGGCGCGACCGGGAAGACGCCCTTGTAGAGCTTTCTGGATGATGCGGTCATGCGGCCCCTCTTAGTGATTGTCGCGCGGCACGGGCGAACCGGTGCGGCCGACCAGGAAGTCGAAATCCACGCCGCGATCGGCCTGCAGCACGTGATCGATGTAGAGCTTCTGATAGCCGCGCGACGCGTGCGGCTTCGGTGGCGTCCAGGCGGCGCGGCGCGTGGCGAGCTCCTCGTCGCTGACATGCAGATGCAGCCGGCGCGCGGCGACGTCGAGCGTGATCATGTCGCCGTTCTTCACCAGCGCCAGCGGTCCGCCGACGGTCGCCTCCGGCGCCACGTGCAGCACCACCGTGCCATAGGCGGTGCCGGACATGCGGGCATCCGAGATCCGGATCATGTCGCGCACGCCCTCGCGCAGCAGCTTGGCCGGCAGCGGCATGTTGCCGACCTCGGCCATGCCGGGATAGCCCTTCGGCCCGCAATTCTTCAGCACCATGATGCAGGACGCATCGATGTCGAGCGTGTCGTCGTCGACGGCGTCATGCATCTCCTCGACGCTTTCAAACACGACCGCGCGTCCGGTGTGGTTCATCAGCTCTGGCGAGGCCGCCGACGGCTTGATGACGGCGCCATTGGGCGCGAGGTTGCCGGTGAGGATGGCGATGCCGGCTTCGGACTTGAACGGCGTCTCGAACGGCGTGATCACCTCGGCGTTGTAGTTGGGCGCGTCGGCGACGTTGTCCCACAACGTCTTGCCGTTCACAGTGCGCGCATCCTTGTGCAGCAGGCCGCGCTCGCCGAGTGCGCGCAGCACCGCCGGGAGGCCGCCGGCGTAGTAGAAGTCCTCCATCAGGAAGCGGCCCGACGGCATCAGGTCGACCAGGCAGTGCACGTCGCGGCACAGACGGTCGAAATCGTCGAGCGTCAACTCGACGCCGACGCGGCCGGCGATAGCGAGCAGATGCACCACCGCATTGGTCGAGCCGCCGATCGCGGCCAGCGTGCGGATCGCATTCTCGAACGCCTGACGCGTGAGAATGTCCGAGGGCTTCAGGTCTTCTCCGACCATCTCGACGATGCGCCGCCCGGCCATGCGGGCCAGCAGGTTGCGCCGCGCGTCGGCGGCGGGGATCGCAGCATTCTCCGGCAGGCCGATGCCGAGCGCCTCGACCATCGAGGCCATCGTCGAGGCCGTGCCCATGGTCATGCAGCTGCCGGCGGACCGGTTCATGCCCGCTTCGGCTTCGTGGAATTCCTTCAGCGTGATCTCGCCGGCGCGCAGCTGCTCGCTCATCGAGATGATGTTAGTGCCGGAGCCGATGATCTGGCCACGATAGACACCGCGCAATTGCGGGCCGCCGGAGACGCCGATCGCCGGCAGGTCGGCCGAGGCCGCGCCCATCAGGAGCGCCGGCGTGGTCTTGTCGCAGCCCATCAAGAGCACGACGCCGTCGAGCGGATGCGCGCGGATCGCCTCCTCGACGTCCATCGAGGCGAGGTTGCGGAACAGCATCGCGGTCGGACGCATCGTCACTTCGCCGAGCGAGGAGACCGGGAACTCCAGCGGATAGCCCCCGGCATCGAGCACGCCCTGACGCACATGCTCGGCGATGACGCGGAAATGCGCGTTGCACGGGGTCAGCTCCGACCAGGTGTTGCAAATGCCGATGACCGGGCGCCCCTCGAAGCGGTCCTGCGGCGTGCCGCTGTTCTTCAGGAATGAGCGATAATAGAAGCCCATCTTGTCCTGGCGGCCGAACCACGCCTGGCTGCGCAGCTGCTTGTCTGACTTGTCGTTGCTCATTGCTGGTCCGTTCGTGCAGCCGACTGCGCGTGACGTCGCCGGCCGTTGTAGATGACTTCGATCATGGCCTCGGAGGCGGCCTCGGGATTGCCGTCGGCAATCGCGTCGATGATGCGCTGGTGCCAGACCAGCACGGTGTCGCGATCGGCGGTCTCCACCGGCGCGCTCAATACGAAGGAGGCGCGCAGCGCCGCCTCGATGACCGCGCCGATCGAGCGCATGAACGGGTTGCCGGAGGCATTGGCCACCGCGATATGCAGCGCAAGATCGGCGTCGGCGAAGGCGACCGAGGTCGACGGCTCGCGCTCCATCTGCGCCATCGCCATGCGCATCGCCGCCACGTCGCCGTCGCTGCGCCGTTCGGCAGCCAGCGCCGCCGCGCGCGGCTCGATCGCCAGGCGGATCTCGGCGAGGTCGGCGAGGAAGCGCTTGTCGATGCCGGCGTCGAGGTGCCAGGCAAGCACGTCCGGATCGAACATGTTCCAGTCCGAGCGCCCGCGCACCACGGTCCCGACGCGGGCCTTGGTTGACAGCAGTCCCTTCGCGACCAGCGTCTTCACGCTCTCGCGCAGCACCGGGCGCGACACGCCGAACGTCGCCGTCAGCTCGGCGTCGCCCGGCAGGCGCGCGCCCTCGGCCAGACGGCCGGAGATGATATCGATGCCGATGCTGCGGGCGACCTCGGCATGGTTGGAATGGGCGCGCCGCGTCGGAATCGAGACGATGTGCGACGTGGTCACGTGCTCACCCCCACGGGCTTGACCCCTGCGGGCTTGACGGACGAGCGGCGCGCGAGCGCCATCAGACCTTGCTGCAGCGCAATGAAGACGAACAACAGAACCCCCGTGGCGATCTTGGTCCACCAGCTCGACAGCGTGCCGTCGAAATTGATGTAGGTCTGGATCATGCCCTGGATCAGGACGCCGAGGAAGGTGCCGATGACGGAGCCCTGGCCGCCCGTCAACAAGGTTCCGCCGATCACGACGGCCGCGATCGTGTCGAGTTCGACGCCGACAGCGGAGAGCGAATAGCCGGCTGCCGTATAGAACGAGAAGACGATGCCGGCGAGGCCCGCGAGCACGCTCGACAGCATATAGATCCGGATGGTCATTGATCCCACCGGAATGCCCATCAGCGCCGTCGCGGTGCGGCTGCCGCCGAGCGCGTAGACATTGGCTCCGAAGCGGGTGAGGTGCAGCAGAAGCGCGCTGAGCACGAGGATCGCGAGCATGGCGATCGCGATCGCGGTGAGCCGCCCTCCTCCAGGAAGCCGGATCGCGAAATCGGAGACGGCGCTGTAGATCGGCGCGGTGATCGGGATCGACTCGGTCGAGAGCAGGAAGCTGATGCCGCGCGCCAGGAACATTCCGGCGAGCGTTACGATGAAGGGCGGCAGATCGAACACGTGGATGACCGCGCCCATCGCTGCGCCGAACAGCGCGCACAGCACGAGCACCAGCGCGAACGCCGCAAACGGCGGGATGCCCCAGCGCTCGACGGCGAGCGCCACGAACACCGTGGTGAAGCCGATCACCGAGCCGACCGAGAGGTCGATGCCGCCGGAGATGATGACAAAGGTCATGCCGGCCGCGACGATGCCGAGGAAGGCATTGTCGGTGAGCAGATTGGCGACCACGCGCGTCGAGGCGATGTTCGGAAATTGCAGCGCGCACAGCGCAAAACCGGCGACGAGCACTGCGGCGGTGATGGCGACCGAGGTCGAGGCCTTCATGGTTTGCTCCTCCGCCAGCGCGCGGTGAAGCGCGAGAGATCGCCAAGGCGCGGCGACTGCGCCAGGAGGACGGCGAGCACGACGACGGCCTTCACCAGGAGATTGAGCTCCGGCGGATAGCCGGACAGCAGAATGCCGGTGTTCATGGCCTGGATGATCAGTGCGCCAGCCACCGCCAGCACCAGGCTGAAGCGGCCGCCGAACAGCGAAGTGCCGCCGATCACCACCGCGAGGATGGCATCGAGCTCAAGCCAGAGGCCGGCATTGTTGGCATCCGCGCCCATGATGTCGGCGGCGGCGATGACGCCAGCGAGCGCGGCGCAGATGCCGCACCAGACATAGACCGAGAGGATCATGGCGCGGGTGCCGACGCCCGACAACTCGCTGGCGCGGGCATTGCCGCCGGTCGCCTCGATCAAGAGCCCCAGCGCGGTGCCGCGCACGACCGCTCCCGTCAGGAGCAGCATGCCGATGGCGATCACGATCGGCGTCGGCAGGCCGAGCACGGCGCCGTTGCCCATCCAGACCAGGTCGGGCGAGGTGAAAGTGACGATGCGCCCCTCGGTGATGAGCTGCGCGATGCCGCGGCCCGCCACCATCAGGATGAGCGTCGCCACGATCGGCTGGATGCGCAGCACGGCGACGAGAATGCCGTTCCACAATCCGCACGCCAGGCCGACGGCGAGCGCGGAGCCGATCACCACCGGCAGCGAATGCGTGTCGGCGAGGCTCGCCGCGGTGGCGCCCGCGATCGCCATCACGGCGCCGACCGACAGATCGATGCCACCGGTCGCGATCACCAGCACCATGCCGAGCGACAGCAGCGCCACCGGCGTGCCGCGATTGAGCACGTCGATGACGCTGCCGAACAGCCGGCCATCCTGCAGATGCAGGTTGAAGAATTGCGGCGACACCGCGCGATCGATCATCAGGATCACGATCAGCGCAAATGCCTGCGCGAGGCCGCGGCGCGGGATCCGGAGCGTCATGATGCGACCTCCTGCGCGGTCGGCGCATCGGCCGCGATCGCCGCGAGGATGCTGGAGACCTCGACAGCGTCGCCCTTCAGCTCCTCGACATGGGCGCGGTCGCGCAGCACGACAACGCGGTTGGAATAAGTGACGATCTCGTCGAGCTCGGACGAAATCACCAGCAGCGCCAGCCCCTGCTCGCACAAGTCGCGGACGAGGCGGATAATCTCGGCGTGGGCGCCGACATCGATGCCGCGGGTCGGCTCATCGAGCACCAGCAGCTTCGGCGAGGTGGCGAGCCAGCGCGCCAATAGCGCCTTCTGCTGATTGCCGCCCGACAGCAGCCCGATCGGACGCTCCGGATCAGGCGGCCTGATGTCGAGCATGCGGATGTAGCGCATCGCGATCTCGTCCTGCTCACGCCGCGACAGCGGACGGTGCAGGCCGCGCCGGGCCTGCAGCGCCAGCACAATGTTCTCGCGGACGGTGAGATCGGCAACGATGCCCTCGGTCTTGCGCTCCTCCGGGCAATAGCCGAAGCCGAGGCCTGCGGCGTCGCGCGGCGAGTTCAGCCTGACAGCCTTGCCCGCAACACTGGCTTCGCCGCTGTCGGCGCGCTCGGCCCCGAACACGAGCCTTGCCGTTTCGGTTCGTCCCGAGCCGAGCAGGCCGGCCAGCCCGACCACCTCGCCGCGGCGAAGCTCCAGGTCGAACGGCGCCACATAGCCCTGCTTGCCAAAGCCTTTGAAGCTGACGCAGACCTCGCGCGCCGTGTCGGGCTGGCTCGCGGCGCGTTCGTGGGTGGTCTCGGCCAATTCCCGCCCCAGCATCATGCGGATGAGGTCGAGCCGCGGCAGATCGGTGATGTCGCGGGTGCCGATCAGGCGGCCATTGCGCAGCACGGTGACACGATCGCAGATCTCGTAGACCTGATCGAGGAAATGGCTGACGAAGACGATGCCGATGCCATCAGCTGCGAGCTTTCGCATTACCCTGAAAAGAATTTCGACCTCGTGGCGATCGAGGCTCGCAGTCGGCTCGTCGAGAATGAGGACGCGCGCCGACAGATCGACCGCGCGCGCGATCGCCGTGATGTGCTGGACCGCCACCGAATAGCTCGCCAAGGGCGCGCCGACATCGATATCCAGGCCGTAATCGAGCAGCAGCGCATGCGCGCGCCGCCGCATCTCGGCCTGCCGCACGACGCCGAAGCGCGTCGGCTGCCGGCCGAGATAGAGATTCTGCGCCACCGAGAGGTTCGGCAGCAGGTTCACTTCCTGATAGACGGTGGCGATGCCGGCCTCGACGGCATCCTTGGCGGAGCGCGGCGCGATCTCATCGCCGGCGAGACGGACAGTTCCTGCATCGCGCGCGAACACGCCGGTGACGACCTTGATCAAGGTCGACTTGCCGGCACCATTCTCGCCGAGCAGCGCATGGATCTCGCCCTCACCGAGCGTGAAGTCGACATCCTGCAGCGCCTTCAGCGCACCGAAGCTCTTGGTCAGGCCACGGATCTCCAGAAGAGAGGGCCGCGCTGCCGGTGGAGCTGAACTATCAGACATGACGAACGACTTGACTACTTCGCGGACGACTTGGCCGGCACCTCGACAGTCGTCGTCCCGGCGTACGCCAGGACGACGTCAGTATCGTGCGGCTCAGTAGCCGAGCCCCTTCTTGCTGTCGTAGACCTTCTGCGGATCGTCAGCAGCGGTGTAGAGCTTCGACTCGGTCTGGATCCATTTCGGCGGCACGGTGCCCTTCTCCTTGAAGGCGACGATGGCGTCGAAAGCCGGGCCCGCCATGTTCGGCGTCAGCTCGACGGTGGCGTTGGCTTCGCCGGCTGAGATCGCCTTGAAGATATCCGGCACGGCATCGATCGAGACGGTCAGGATGTCCTTGCCGGGCTTGAGGCCGGCTTCCTTCATCGCCTGGATCGCACCGACCATCATGTCGTCATTATGGGCATAGACCGCGCAGATCGACTTGCCGCCGTTCTCGGCCTTGATGAAGCTTTCCATCACCTCCTTGCCCTTGGCACGGGTGAAGTCGCCGGTCTGGCTGCGCACGACCTTCAGGTTGGCGTTCTTGGCAATGACGGCGTCAAAACCCTTTTTGCGGTTGGTGGCGACGCTGGCGCCGACCGTGCCCTGCAGTTCGACCACGTTGCAGGCCTTGCCGCCGACGGTCTTGGCGAGCCATTCGCCGGCCACTTCGCCCTCATGCACGCTGTCGGAGGTGACGGCGGTCAGATAGAGGTCCTTGCCCGAGGGATCGATGTCGCGGTCGAGCAGCACGACCGGGATCTTGGCTTCCTTGGCTTCCTTCAGCACGGCATCCCAGCCCGAGGCCACGACCGGCGCGAGGAAGATCGCGTCGACGTTCTGGGCGATGAAGGATCGGATCGCCTTGATCTGGTTTTCCTGCTTCTGCTGGGCGTCAGCAATCTTCAGGTTGATCTTGCGCTTGGCCGCTTCCGACTTCGAGACCGAGGTCTCGGCCGCGCGCCAGCCGGACTCGGATCCGATCTGCGAAAAGCCGACGGTCAATTCGGCGGCGCTGGCGGAGGTGGCAAGCAACAAGGCGGCCGTCGCGGACGCCGCAAAGAGGGCTTTCAGGGTCATCAGGCGTTCTCCCACAATATCTATTCTGGGTGCGCCGCCGCAGCATGCGGTGTCGTCGCACCTCTTGAGCCGGCCGCAACAGCCGACGCGCCCGTTATTCCACGGAACATCAGGCCTGACTAGTCATATTATTTGACTGTAATACTTTTTGGCCTGCGCTGTAAGAAACCGCGCCTAAGCGCACAAAAAGCCCGCCAAGATATGGCTGGCCACTGTAGCAAAATCTGAAGTTGTATCCAGCCCCTCAGCGCAGGGCCGCTGCCGCGCGGGCACGCTGTTCGATCGCGGACCAGGCGCCGGCCGTGATGTCGGCCGCAGGCGCGATCCAGGAGCCGCCGAGCGCGACGACTTTCTTGTGCGCCAGCCACTGCGCCGCATTGCCGGCATTGATGCCGCCGGTCGGGCAGAAGCGCACGGTCGGGAATGGTCCACCCAGCGCATCGAGCGCGGCGAGGCCGCCGGCCGGCATTGCGGGGAAGAACTTGACCAGCTCGTAGCCGCGCGTGACACAGGCGATGAGATCGGACGGGGTCTGGACGCCCGGCGCAAACGGCAGCTCGCCTTCATTCGCGGCGTCCAGCAGGTCGATCGACAGGCCCGGACTGATCGCAAAGGCGGCCCCGAGCCTGGCGGCACGGTCATAGTCCGCGGGCGTCAGCACCGTTCCGATGCCGACCACGGCGTCCGGCACCTCCTCGATGATCGCGCGCGCGGCATCGAGACCGGCCTGCGTCCGCAACGTGATCTCGATGACCCGCAGGCCGCCGGCAATGAGGGCACGTGCCAGCGGCACCGCCTGCGCGGCGTCCTCGATCGTGATCACGGGGATCACCGGCGCGAGCGCTAGGATGCCAGCGAGCTTCGTACGCTTGTCCGGAATGCTCATCATGTTTCGCTCTGCACCAGAATGTCCTTCGGCATCGCCGCGCGCGGGATCACCGCGCCCGGCGACATGATCACGGCTCCGGCGAGCCGGTGGCCTGCGAGCGCGGCCTTGCGCGGCGGCACCCGATTGAGACGCGCGGCGAGATAGGCCGCATTGAAGGAATCGCCGGCCGCGGTCGTATCGACGGGCTGCATCACCTGCGGCGGCGTGATGTCGACCAGCACGCCGTCGGCGTCGATCAGGCAGCCGCGCGCGCCGCGCTTGACGACGATCTCCCTGACCCCTGCGTCCTTGAAGCGGCGCAGGCTGACCGACACGTCGGAATCGCCGAACAGCATCTGTTCGTCCTCCAGCGTCGGCAGCGCCAGATCGACCAGCGGCAGGATCGCCCGGAACGCGCGTTGCGCCGCCTCGCGGCTGGGCCAACCGCGGGGCCGGTAATTGCCGTCAAACGCGACGCGCGCGCCGCGCTTGCGGGCCACCGTCAGGAGCTCGCGCAGCTTGGCCTTGCCGGTCTCGCTGTACAGCGACAGGCTGATGCCTGAGAGATAGATCAGGTCGAAGCGCGACAGCCGGTCGAGCATCGCGGGATCGGCGCGGTCGAACAATTCGCGCGCCGGGGCCCGGTCGCGCCAATAGAGGAAGCTGCGCTCGCCCTTGGCGTCGCGCTCGATCATATAGAGGCCGGGCACGCGACCATCGACCCGCATCACCTCGGCGGTGTTGATGCCCTCCGCCTGCCATGCCGCCAGCATCATCGCGCTCAACGGATCGTCGCCGAGCGCAGTGACATAGGAGGTGGGCACGCCGAGCCGCGCCAGATAGAGCGCCGTGTTGAGCGTGTCGCCGCCGAAACCGCGCCGGAACAGACTTCCGTCCTCCTGCGCGAACTCCACCATGCACTCTCCGATGCAGGCGACTTTCATCGGCGTCGATCCATCCATCAAAACGTCAAATGAACCTTCATCGACCGGCTTCGATCGCTGGCGAGTTCGAAGGCGGCAATCGCCTCCTGGAACGGCAACGTCGCGGAGATGAGCGGCTTCACATCCAGAAGCCCCTCGCCCATCAGCCGCAGCGCCAGCTCGAATTCGCGGTCGAAGCGGAAAGTGCCGCGCAATTGCAGCTCCTTCGTGACAAGCGTGTTAAGCGGCAGAGTCATTTCGCCACCGAGCCCGAGTTGCACGATGACGCCGCCCGGCCTCATCACGTCGAGCGCAGACCGCAGCGCGGACTGGTTGCCGGACGCCTCGAACAACACGTCAAACTGGCCCTTGCCGGCCCGCCACGGATCGAGCGCGGACGGCTCCGTCCCCACATTGAACGCGTGACTAGCACCGAGCCTGCCCGCAACCGCGAGTGGGGCATCGGCGACATCAGTGGTCACGATTTCGGCAGCTCCGCCGTACCGCGCAACCAGGATCGATAGCGCGCCGATCGGGCCGCAGCCCGTCACCAGCACACGCTTGCCGAGCAGCGAGCCGGCCTGATGCGCGGCATGAAGGCAGACCGATAGCGGCTCGGCCATCGCCGCCTCGCTGAGCGACAAAGACGGCGCGATCGGCACGGCCTGCGCGGCATCGACGGTGACATATTCGCGGAAGCCGCCCTGGATGTGGGGATCGCGCATCGCGCTGCCCATGAAGCGCATGTCAAGACATTGGTTGCGCAGCCCTTCGCGGCAATACGCACATTGTCCGCATGGCAGGCTCGGATTGACCGCAACGCGCGTGCCCTCCGACAGGCCGCTCACGCCGGCGCCGACCGCGGCCACGACGCCGGCAATCTCGTGCCCCAGCGCCATCGGCTGCTTGATGCGCACGGTGCCGAAGCCGCCGTGGTGGTAGTAGTGCAGATCGGAGCCGCAGATGCCGCCGGCCTCGATCTTGACCCGGACCTCGCCGGCCCCCGGCGCCGGATCGGGAAAGCTGTCGATGCGCAGATCCTTGGGCGCGTGAATGACGACCGCACGCATGGGGCCGGTTCTCCCTGTCTCGCCTTGTGCCCCGATCCTAGATCACGACAGGCTCATACCGGCAAGCGGTTGATGGCGGCAACGGCGGTCATCACGCCGCGGATCTCGGCCAGACCCTTGAGCCGCCCGACCAGCGGATAGCCGGGATGCGTGCCGCGACCGATGTCATCGGCAAGCTCATGGCCATGATCCGGCCGGAACGGGATGCGCCAATCCGGCTCGCCCCCGGCCTTGCGGCGGGCCTGCTCCTTGAGGAGCGTCGTGACGACGTTAACCATGTCGACATCGCCGCGCAGATGCTCCGCCTCCATGAACGAGCCGTCGAGCATCTTGGTAACGTTGCGCAGGTGCACGAAGCGGATGTGCGGGGCGAAGCGCTCGGCCAGCGCCGGAACATTGTTGTGGCCGCCGGCGCCGAGCGCCCCGGTGCAGAAGGTGATGCCGTTGGTCTTGGACGGGACGGCGTCGACGATGAACTGCAGATCGTCGGCCGACGACACCACCCGCGGCAGACCGAACAGGTCGCGCGGCGGATCGTCCGGATGGACGCACAGGTTCACACCACATTCCTCAGCCGTCGGCACCACCTCGCGCAGGAAGCGCGCGTAATTGGCACGCAGCTCGGCATGGCCGATGCCGCGATAGGTCTCCAGCATGCGGCGCAGGCCCGGCACGTCGTAGCGGTCGTAGGCGCCGGGAAGTCCGGCCATGATGGTCGCGAGCAGCCGGTCCTTGTCGGATTCGGATGCCTGCGCCACCCAGGAGCGGGCCCGGTCGAGCACGTCGGCCGAGAACTCGGCCTCGGCCCCCGGACGCTGCAGGATGTAGCAATCGAATGCAGCGAGGCGATCCTGGTCGAAGCGCAGCGCGGTGGCCCCACCGGGAAGCCGAAACGCGAGCTCGGTGCGGGTCCAGTCGAGCACCGCCATGAAATTGTAGCAGACCGTGGTGATGCCGCAGGCCGCGAGGTTGCGCAGCGACTGGCGATAATTCTCGAACAGGGCGGTGAGATCGCCCTCGCCCAGCTTGATCGCCTCCGACACCGGCAGGCTCTCGACCACGCTCCAGCGCAGCCGCAGCGATGAATCGCCTTCGATCAGGCCGATGCGCTTGATGATCTCGTCGGTGCTCCACACCACACCATAGGGGATGTGGTGCAGCGCCGTCACGATGCCAGTCGCGCCGGTCTGGCGGACCTGCGGCAGAGTGATCGGATCATCGGGTCCGAACCAGCGCCACGTCTGTTCCATGTCTCTTACCTCTCAAAACTGAGCCGGCGCGATCAGCGCCGCCGCCGGGCCCGCGTCCGTGGCTCGGCCTGCGCCATCTCCTCCTGACGGGCAAAGATGCCGTCGGCGCGGCGGAACACCTCGCGCAGATGCCGTCGCATTGCCGCGACCGCCTGCGCCTCGTTGCAGGCCGCGAGCCCGTCCAGGATCTCCTGATGCTGCGCGATCAGGAGCGGAATATGGCCGGCGTCCTCGATCAGGGTCAGATGACGCACGCGGTCGAAATGGATCTTGGTCTGGCGGATCACCTGCCAGACATGCGGATGCCGGCTGGTACGGGCGATGGTCTGGTGGAACGCCTCGTCATGGGCGTAGAATTCGGCCGGCGTCGCTGCAGCCTTCTGCTTCTCGATCAGCTCGTTCAGCTCGCGCAACGAGGTCGCATCCATGTAGCGCACGGCCTCGGCGACCAGCGCGCATTCCAGATGCTCGCGGATGAACTGCGCCTCGCCAAAGGCCTCGCGCGAGACCGGGGCCACGACGCTGCCGCTCTGCGGATAGATGCGCACAAGGTCGACGTCGGCGAGCTTGATCAACGCCTCGCGCACGGGGGTGCGGCTGACGCCGAGACGCTCGCACAAATCGAGCTCGGCCATCGGCGTGCCCGGCGGCAGCGCGCCGGAAACGATGTCGTCGAGCAACCGCTCATAGACCTGGTCGGCGAGCCGCCGGCCGGCCTTGCCTTCCAGTCGCGTCAGCGGTGTCAGATCGTCATCCATGGCGGCAGCCTATCCGATTCACAGGAAGCCGATCGAGATCCATGGCAGGAACACGATCAGCAGCAGCGCGACCAGGAGCGCGGCGAGGTGCGGCCAGACATGGCGGATGACCTCGTCCGGCGAGGCGCGGCCGATGGCGCAGGCGAGGTAGAAGCCGACACCGAAAGGCGGCGTGAACAGGCCGAGCCCCATCGCGAACACCGCGATGATGGCGTAGTGGACCTCGTGCACGCCCATCATGCGCGCGATCGGAAACAACAGCGGTCCGAACAGCACCACGGCCGGCACGCCTTCGAGCACGCTGCCGAGCACCACGAAGGCGAGCGCAGAGATCAGCAGAAAGCCCCAGCGGCCGCCGGGAACGGCGACCATCATGTCGACGAGCTGCTGCGAGAAGCCGGATTGGGTCAGCGCCCAGGCCATGCCGGTGGCGGCACCGACCACCAGCAGGATCGCACCGGACAGCGAGGCCGTGTCGACCAGGATCGGATAGACCCGCTTCCAGTCGAATTGGCGATAAAAGAAGATGCCGACCAGCACCGTGTAGATGACGCCGATGGCGGCAACCTCGGTCGCGGTGGCGACGCCCTCGACCACCGCCGAGCGGATCACGATCGGCAGGCCGAGACCGGGAATGGCGATCGCGAACAGCTTAAGCCGCGTCCTGGCGTCGAAGCGCTGCGCGCCGCTCATGTCCTCCTTGCGGGTCTGCATGTAGACCACGACCGAGAGCGCGAGGAGGCCGACCACCGCGGGCAGCAGGCCACCGGTGAAGAGCGCGGCGATCGACACGCCGGTCACCGATCCCACCGTGATCAGCACGATCGAGGGCGGGATGGTCTCCGACATCACGGCCGAGGCCGACAGCAGCGAGACCAGATCGCCCTCGCGGCTGCCGCGCTGCTTCATCTCCGGAAACAGCGCCGGCGCGACCGCAGCCATGTCGGCCGCCTTGGCGCCGGAGATGCCCGAGACCAGGTACATTGCGCCGAGCAGCACATATTGCAGGCCGCCGCGCAGATGACCGATCAGCGAGACCAGAAACAGGATCATTGCGCGCGCCAGGCCGGCGATCTCGATCAGCGCGCCGAGCAGCACGAACATCGGCACCGCCAGCAGCACCATGTGCGACATGCCCTCGCTGACGCGGCCGGGCACGATCAGCACCGGCACCGTCGTGCTGAAATGCAGGTAGGCCACGGTGGCGAGCAGAAAGGTGAAGGCAATGGGCGTACCGATCACCATGGCGGCTGCGACGAGAACGAAGAAGAAGATGAACAGATTGGTGTTGCCGAGATCCTCCAGGACAGGCGCGGCCGCGTAGAGCGCCCCGGCGCCCGCGAGCACCAGCGCCAGCGCGCCGATGATCTGCGGCAGGCTCGCCTGCTGGACGAGCCGCTCGACCGCCGTGAGCAGCATCAGCAGCACGCCGACCAGCATCGCTCCTTCGCGAAAACCTTCGCTGATCTCCAGCACCGGCATCTGGCTGATCATGTGGCTGTCGAGATGATGCCAGGACGGCATCACCAGCGCGGCTAGCACGGTGCAGACCAGCATCAGGCCGAGCGCATCGGTGCGCGCCCGCCACGCCGGCGACAAATTGCGCACGAACGCGGTCAGCCGCATGTGCTCGGAGCGACGCAGCGCCACGACCGCGCCCAGCATCGCCAGCCACACGAACAGCACGGTGGCGAGTTCGTCCGACCAGATCAGCGGCGCGTTGAAGACGTAGCGCGCGGCCGTCGCCGCGCCGAGCAGGACCAGCTCGGCGACGACGAGCGCTGCCGCCAGCGCCTCGACGGTCCGGCCGAGCACATGGTCGAACCGCGCGAACGCGCCATGCGACGGCACGGAGGTCGTCGCTGTCATCTCAACGGCCATTGCATCCTCCCGCAGATTGCTGGCGTGTCCGCGCGCTGTGCCGGTCTCAGAGCTGGCCGACCGACTTCTCGAGCAGGCTCCAGGCCTCGGCACCGAACTTGGTCTTCCACTCGGAATAGAAGCCGGCGGTGCGCAGCGCGTCGCGGAACGGCTTGGTATCGACCTTGTTGAAGGCGATGCCGGCGGCCTGCATCTCGGCCTGCGCCTTCTCGTTGAAGCTCTGGATGTCCTGCCGCTCCTTCACCGCCGCATCCGACAGCGCCGCGGTGATGGCGTCGCGCACGTCGGCCGGCAAACCGCTCCAGCGCGTGGCATTGGCGAAGATGTGATGGCCGTCCCAGATGTGGCCGGACAGCGCGATGAACTTCTGCACCTCGTAGAGCTTGGCGCTCTGGATCAGCGCCAGCGGATTCTCCTGGCCGTCGACGATGCGGGTCTGCAAGGCGGCATAGAGCTCGCCGAAATTGATCGGCGTCGGTGCGGCGCCCAGCGTCTTGAACAAGGTCACCCACAGCGGATTGCCGGGCACGCGGATCTTGAAGCCCTTAAGGTCGTCCGGCGAGGTGATCGGCTTGGCGCCGGAGGTGATGTTGCGGTAGCCGTTGTCGAGGCATTTCGGCAGCACGTGCAGGCCGACCTTGGCAAACTCGCCACGCACATGGTTGCCGAGATCGCCATCCATCGCCGACCACACCTGGTCGTAGCTCTCGAACGCGAAGGCGACCGCATTGATGCCGCCGATCGGCACCACCGTCTGGTTCACGCCTGACGTCGACATGAAGTCGAGCGCGCCAGAGCGGACTTGCGAGAACATGTCGGGCTCGCTGCCGAGCTGGCTGTTCGGATAGACCTGCAGATCGACCAGGCCGTTTGTCTGCTTCTTGATCAGCTCGGACGCCTCGATGATTCTGATGACGCCGGGATGGGTGGCGGGAAACGCCGTGCCGTAGCGCAGGCGATATTTGGCCGATTGCGCCTGCGCGGACCCGAACGCCAGAGCCGAGGCCCCTGCGAGCGCGGAGCCGACGAAGCGGCGACGGGACATGGATGTGGCTGACGACATTGGCAAACCTCCCCTGCCGGCCCGCTTGGGGGCCTTTTGTATGTCATTCCGATCTCTTAAGCCTATAATGGATACCAAAATACGTTTCAATAGATAACTTGTATCCAAGTTTTGAGATTGCTATACGACGCCGGCTCACGGTCGAGATGAGCCTCGGGGATGGAGGAACGCGTGAAGAGCCTGGTGGTGGAGCGGCCCGGCCGCCTGTCGATCGAAACCCGCGCCATCCCTGAACCTGCGAGCGGCGAGATCCGCATCAAGGTCGAACGCGCCGGCATCTGCGGCTCAGACATCCACATCCTTCACGGCAGCAATCCGTTCGCGCGCTATCCGCGCGTGATCGGCCATGAATTCTTCGGCCGCATCGACAAGCTCGGCGATGGCGTGCACGCCCGGCTCGGGGCCCGCATCGTGGTCGATCCCGTGGTCGCCTGCGGCACCTGCTATCCCTGCTCGGTCGGCCGCCCCAATGTCTGCGCGCAGCTTGCCGTGCTCGGCGTGCACCGCGACGGCGGCTTCTCTGAATATGCCTGCGTGCCGGCCGAGAACGCGCACCTGCTGCCGGACAGCGTCGGCGACGACAAGGCGCCGCTGGTCGAGCCGTTCTCGATCGCCGCCAACATCACCGACCACACAAGCGTGTTCGCGTCCGATATCGCGCTGGTCTACGGCGCGGGCCCGATCGGGCTGACCGTGATCCAGGTGCTCAAGCACGTCTACGGCGTCAAGGAGCTGATCGTCACCGACCGCATCGATCAACGGATCGAGGCGGCCCGGAACAACGGCGCCGACCGCGTCATCAACACGGCACAGACCGCCCTGCCCGCAGCCCTCGCGGACGCCGGTGTGAAACCGACGCTGATCATTGATGCCGCCTGCCATCCGTCCATTCTCGCTGAGGCGATCGAGATCGCCTCGCCCGCTGCACGCATCGGCCTGCTCGGCTTCTCGGCCGAGCCCTCGACCATCGTGCAGCAGAAGGTCACGGCGAAGGAGCTCGCGATCCACGCGTCCCGGCTGAACAGCGGCAAGTTCGCCAAGGTGATCGACTGGTTCGCCAGCGGCACATTGCAGCCGGAGCGGCTGATCACCCACCGCTTCGGGCTCGATGACTACGCGATCGCGTTCGACACGTTCGAGCACAATCCAACCGAATGCTGCAAAGTGCAGCTGATCTTCTGAAGTCCCAGCATGGACCGCCTCAGCCCTTCAACGCTCCACCGCCTGCCCTCCGGCGTTCTCAAGCCGGATTACGATCGCGCGGCGGTCGCAACCGGCATCGTCCATCTCGGCCTCGGCGCGTTTCATCGCGGCCATCAAGCCGTCTACACCGACGCGCTGCTCAAGAACGATCCGCGCTGGGGCATCCTCGGCGTCTCCCTGCGCTCGCGGGATACGCGCGACGCGCTGCAGCCGCAGGCCGGCCTCTACAGCGTGACGGCGAGCGACGGCAGCGGACAGCAGCGGCGCGTCGTCGGCGCGCTCACCGGGCTTGCCGTGGCGCCGGACGATCCAGCGGGCCTGCTCGCGCGCCTCGCAGATCCCGCCGTGCGCATCGTCTCCACCACCGTGACCGAAAAGGGCTACAGCCACGATCCCGCGACCGGCGCGCTGCGCGCTGATGATCCCGACATCCGTCACGACATTCTCAATCTCACGCATCCCCGCAGCACGCTCGGATTCATCGTCGGCGGCCTGCGGCTACGGCGGCAACAGGGTCTGCCGCCCTATGCCGTGCTGGCCTGCGACAACCTTCCGGCCAACGGCCACACGTTGCGCGGCCTCGCCATCGCCTTCGCCGAGTTGGTTGACCGCGATCTCGCCCGGTGGATCGCGGACGAGGTCCACTTTCCCTCGACCATGGTCGATCGCATCGTGCCCGCCACCACCGATGTCGACCGGGACGAGGTCCGCGCGGCGCTCGGCCTCGACGATGCCTGGCCTGTCGTCACCGAGCCGTTCAGCCAATGGGTGATCGAGGACGATTTCGGCGGCGACCGTCCGGCCTGGGACGCGAGTGGCGCGCAATTCGTGCGCGACGTGGCGCCGTTCGAGCTGATGAAGCTGCGGCTACTCAACGGCGCGCATTCGACCATCGCCTATCTCGGCTATCTCATGGGCTGCCAGACCGTGGCCGCGGCGATGGCCGAGCCTGAGCTCGCCGGGCTCGTCGAGGACATGATGCGCGAGGAGGTCACGCCGACTTTGCCCGCGCTCGGCGGCTTCGACGTCACAGCCTATCGCGCCGCGCTGCTGCAACGGTTCCGCAATCCCGCACTCAAGCACCTGACAGCGCAGATCGCGATGGACGGCTCGCAGAAGCTGCCGCAGCGCCTGCTTGGCACCATCAGCGACCGCCTCGCCCGCGGCCTGCCGATCACCCGCCTCGCGCTCGCCGTGGCCGGATGGATGCGCTATGTCAGCGGCACCGACGAACAAGGCCAGCCGATCGCGCTGCGTGACCCGCTGGCGGTAAAGCTGCGGGCGCTGGCGGATGACGCCGGCCCGGTCGCGAACCGGCTCGCGCCGGCGTTGTTGTCGGTCACGCCGGTGTTCGGCCACGAGTTGCCGAACGATCCGCGGTTCGCGCGTACAGTTGAGGCAGCGCTCGATCGCCTCTTCCTGAATGGAACCCGTGCGACGGTCGAGCAGATCCTGCAAAACGCAGGCTGACGTCACGCCGGCTTTAACGGACGAACGCGCGACCTCCGCCGCGAACTACACGTTCGGCAGCAGCTTGCCCGGGTTCATCAGCCCATGCGGATCGAGCGTGCGCTTGAGCTGTTGCATCAGTTCCAGTTCCAGTGGCGGCTTGCACAGCGGCATCTCCGACATGCGGAGCTGGCCGATGCCGTGCTCGGCGCTGATCGAGCCGCGCCGGCGGGTGATCTCGTCGTGGACGAGGCGGGTGATGCGCGGGCCGTGGCCATAGAACGCGTCCTCCGTCATGGCGAGCGGACGCATCAGATTGTAGTGCAGGTTGCCGTCGCCGAGATGGCCGAACACCATGGGACGGATGCCGGGCAGCGCGGCGTCGACCGCCGCGTCCATCACCTTGACGAAATCGGCGATCTCGGCGACCGGCACGGCGATGTCATGCTTGAGCGCCTTGCCCTCGCGCACCAGCGCTTCCGACACGCTTTCGCGCACGCGCCAGAACGCCTTGGCCTGCGTGCCGTCCTGCGCGACGACGGCGTCGGAGACCAGCCCCTCCGCCATCGCGTCGGCCAGCGTGGTTTCGAGCCGGGCCGCGAGCGTCGGCTCGTCGCTGATGTCGCTCAGCTCGATCAGCACGGCCGCGCTGGGAAGCGCGTCGAATGGCAGCCTCGTATCGGGAATCTGGCGCAGGATCATGTCGAGCGTCGCCGACGTCAGGAATTCGAACGCCGTGAGGCGGTCGCCGCAATGGCTGCGGGAGAGGCGCAGCAGTTTGAGCGCGGCCGCCGCATCGGCCACTGCGACAAACGCAGTGGCGCGCGCGGTCGGCTGCGCAAACAGCTTGAGCACGGCGCCCGTGATGATGCCGAGCGTCCCTTCGGAGCCGATGAACAGATCGCGCAGCGCGTAGCCGGTGTTGTCCTTGCGCAAGGCCCGCAGGCCGTCCCAGATCCGCCCGTCCGGCAGCACCACTTCGAGGCCGAGCGTCAGTTCGCGCATCACGCCATAGCGCAGCACGGCGACGCCGCCGGCGTTGGCCGCAAGATTGCCGCCGACCGTGCAACTGCCCTCGGAGCCGAGGCTCAGCGGAAACAGCAGGCCGGCATCCCGCGCGGCGTCCTGGACCTTGGCCAGCACCGCGCCGGCATCGACGACGACGGTCTGACCGATCGGATCGATCTTGCGAATCCGGTTCATCCGCGACAGCGACAGCACGATCGCCTGGCCGCTCGCATCCGGCGTCGCGCCGCCGGACAGGCTCGTGTGACCTCCTTGCGGCACCACGGCGACACGGGCCGCCGCGCAGGCGGCCATCACGGCCGCCACCTCCGCGGTCGATCCCGGCCGCACCACCGCCAGCGCCGTCCCATGATACTTGCCGAGCCAGTCGCGCAGATAAGGCGCCTGATCCTCGACTGCGTCGAGAACATGCGCGGCGCCGACGGCGTTCTGCAGCCTGGAAATCAGCTCCGTCATGGTCAGCGCTTCAGCCTTTCGAGTGGGAGGGATGGCGACGGCCGCAAACTAACAGGTCCGCCGATCGCGGCCCCAATACCAAGTTGTCGGCCCTCCATAATCGATTGTTATGGGGGGCGCTCAGGCCGGCGCCGGGGCGATATGCGGAACCGCATCGACCAGCTCGCGCGTGTAGTCAGTCTGCGGGTTGGCGAACAAGGCCCGGCTTTCGCCCTGCTCGACGATGACGCCGGTACGCAGCACGATGGTGCGATCGCACATCATGCGCACGACGTTGAGATCGTGGCTGACAAACAGGAAAGCGAGATTGTCCTCACGCCTGAGCTTGTTGAGGAGCTGCAGCACCACCGCCTGCACGGAGACGTCGAGCGCCGCGGTCGGCTCGTCCAGCACCAGCAGGCGCGGCTTGCAGGCGATGGCGCGGGCAATGCCGACGCGCGCCTTCTGGCCGCCGGACAGCTGATGCGGAAAGCGCGACAGCAGCTCCCGCGGCAGCCCCACACGGTCAGCGCATTCCTCGACCCGCTGGCGCAGCTTGTCGCCGCTGCGCATATTCATCAGCCGCAGCAGCGGATGCGCGATGCAGTCGAACGCCGTGTAGCGCGGATTGAGGCTGTCGTTCGGATCCTGGAAGACGATCTGGATGTCCCTGCGCAGCTCGGAACGGTGGAAGTCGCGCGCAGGGATCTGGCCGATCGACTGGCCGTCGAACAGGATCTCGCCGGCGCTGGCGTCGATCAGGCGGCAGATCATGCGCGACGTCGTGCTCTTGCCGGAGCCGCTCTCGCCGACCAGGCCGACGCTCTCGCCACCGCGCATGGTCATCGAGAAATCAGCAACGCCGACCGTGCCGTCGTCGAAACGCTTGCTGACAGCCTTGACATCGAGCAGCAGCGGCGTGCCGTGCGGCGGCGGCAGCTCCGTCACCGCGACCAGCGGAATCCTCTCGCCATCAGGCACCAGGTCCTCGATGCGCGAGGTCGCCGTCGGCGAGGCCGCAACCAGCCGCCGGGTGTAGGGGTGCTGCGGCCGGTGGAACAGCGTCAGCGGCTCGGCCTCCTCGACCAGCCTGCCCTGCTCCATCACCACGACGCGCGCGCAATAGCGCGCGGCCAGCCCGAGGTCATGCGTGATCAGGATCGTCGCCATGCCGCGGTCGGCGGCGATCCTGGCGAGCAGGTCCATCACCACCTTCTGCGTTGTGACGTCGAGGCCGGTGGTCGGCTCGTCGGCGATAAGCAGTGATGGATTGCAGGAGATCGCGACCGCGATCATCACGCGCTGGCACATGCCGCCCGACAATTCGTGCGGATAGGCGCCCATGCGCCGCTCGGGATCGCGGATCTGCACGGCCTTGAGCAGGCTCAGCGCCTCGGCCTGCGCCTCCGCCCGTGACAGCCGCCGATGCGCGAGGATCGCGTCCGCAATCTGCTGGCCGACGGTGCGGATCGGATTGAGTGCCGCGCGCGGGTTCTGGAAGATCATCGCCATCGCAGCCCCATGCAGGCTGCGCAGATCGGCGCCGCCGGCGCGGGTGATGTCCTGCCCCTTGAAGCGGATCAGGCCCTCGGTGATGTGGCCGGCCCTGTCGAGCAGATGGGTGATGGCAAAGCCGGTCACCGATTTGCCGGAGCCGCTCTCGCCGACCAGCCCGAGCATCTCGCCGGGCTGCAGCGACAGCGACACGCCGCGCACGGCCTCAACGAGACCGCGGCGGGTCGAGAAGGTCACCTTGAGGTTCTCGACCTCGAGCAGCGGCTGTATGTTTTCTGATCCGATCACGTTCTCATCCTCGGATCGAGGATGTCGCGTAAACCGTCGCCGAGCAGGTTGAAGCACAGCACCGCGCTCATCAGGGCGAGGCCGGGAAATGCCACCAGCCACCAGCGTCCGGTCGAGATGAAGCGGGCGCCCTCGGCGACCATGATGCCCCATTCCGGCGTCGGCGGCTTGACGCCGAGGCCGATGAAGGAGAGGCCCGCCGCATTGAGGATCGCCCAGCCGAGATTGAGCGACATCTGCACCGCCATCGCCGGCAGCACGTTCGGCAGCAGGAACCGCAGCACAACGGCGACATGGCTCTCGCCGCAGGCGCGCGCGGCCTCGACCCAGCCGAGATTGCGGCGGATGTTCACCTCGGCACGAGCGAAGCGGATGTAGAACGGCAAATTGATGATCGCGGTCGCGATCACGATGTTCTCGACCCTGTTGCCGAGCGCAGCAACCATCGCCATCGCCAGCACGAACAGCGGGAACGCCATCAGCACGTCGACGAAGCGGCCAACCGCCTTGTCGAGCCGGCCGCCGGCATAACCGCAGAGCGCGCCGACGACCGAGCCGAGCGCAAAGGACACGGCGACCGCGGTCACCGCGATGGTGAGATCGAGCCGGCTGGCGACGATCAGGCGGCTCAGCACGTCGCGGCCGAGCTGGTCGGTGCCGAACCAGTGCGCGGCGCTTGGCGGCTGCAGCGCCGCCGAGACCTCGGAGGCGATGGGATCGTAAGGCGTGAGCCACGGCGCTGATATCGCGAGCAGCGCCAGCAGCAGCGCGCCGGCGGCCGCGATCGCCGTGACCGGATTGCCGCGCAGCACGAAGGCGGTGTGGCGCAAGGTGGATGAGGTCTCGATCGTGCTCATGTGCAATCGCTCATGCCACCGTCGCCCGGGGATCGGCGATACCGTAGAGCACATCGACCAGGAGATTGACGATCACGAAGATGGTCGCCATCAGCAGCACGAAACCCTGCACCGGCGCATAGTCCGACACCAGCAGCGCATCGAGCGCGTAGGAGGCGACGCCTGGCCAGGAGAACACCTTCTCCACCAGGACATTGGCGCCGAGCATGGTCGAGAACACGATGCCGGCAACGGTGATGACAGGCAGGATCGCGTTGCGCAGCGCATAGGTGACGACGATCCGCCACCAGGACAGCCCGACCGAGCGCGCGGTGCGGACGAAATCACTGCCGAGCGAGACCAGCATCGAGGCCCGGGTGATGCGCGCCAGCGGCGCGATCACGAACAGCGCCATGGTCAGCGCTGGCAGCATCAGCTGCCGCGCCGCCGCCCACCAGCCGTCGAGATCGCCCGCGAGCAGGAAGTCGATGATCAGGAAGCCAGTGCGCGATGGCGGCAGAGTGGCGAAGATGTCGATACGCCCGGTCGGATCCGGCGCGAAACCGAGCAGATAATAGAACACGTAGATCAGCAGCAGGCCGGAGACGAAGGTCGGCACGCAGACGCCGAGCGAGCAGAACAGCCGCACGCCGTGATCGACCAGCGATCCCGGCCGCAACGCCGCGAGCACGCCGAGCGGCACCGCGGAGACCAGCGCAATCAGCAACGCTGTCAATGTCAGCTCGAGCGAGGCCGGCAGCCGCTCCTTGAGGTCCTTGGCGACCGCCTGCCCGGTCATCATCGAGCGGCCGAGATTGCCGCGGCCGACGTCGTAGAGATAGATCGCGAGCTGGTTCGGCAGCGGCTTGTCGAGCCCGAGCTGCCGGCGGATCACCTCGATCTCCTCCTTGCCGGCATTCGGGCCGGAGGCGAAGAACACGGCCGGATCGCCCGGCAGTACGCGCATCAAGAGGAAGGTGAAGACCAGGACACCGAACAGCGCCGGCAGCGACGAGACGAAGCGTCGTCCCGCCCGCAGCAAAGTTGCGCCGATCGTGCCCATGGATCTACCTTCTGTCCCAAGCCATCGTTATCGAACACAGGCGCCCGCCACGATCTTCCACCTCTCCCCAGCGGGGAGAGGTCGCGCCGCAAGCGCGGCTAAGGGGCGCCACGGCAAACACTCTCAACCAAATCCCTCACCCGTGCCGACGCACCAGATCGACCCGAACTGCGTTTGTCGTCCTACTTGCGGCTCAGGTTACGATAATCGACCTGCCGCGTGAACTGGTAGACATAGCCGTCCACCGTCGGCTGCATCACCGCGTCCTGCGCAGCCTGCCAGATCGGGATCTGGAACATCTGGTCGAAATGGATGGCGTTGAGCGCCTTGCCCTGCTCCTCATATTTCGCCTTGTCGGCCTCGAAGCGCGCCTCCTGCGCGATCTTCTCCAGCTCGGCATTGTCGGTCGAGGAGTAGTTCCAGCGCTGCTTGCCGGTGTAGAAGTTGCGATAGAAATAGTCCGTCGAGGGCAGCCAGGCGACGATGCCTTCGATGAAGAAGGGCAGCTTCTTCTCGTTGATCGCCGTCGACATCTGCGCATCGGGCAGCTTCTGGATGTCGACCTTGATGCCGATCTTGCCGAGCTGCTCCTTCACGAGCGCCGCCATCGGCTCGGCGGTTGCGGCCTGGCCGACATTGAAGCTGAAGGTGGTCGAGAAGCCATCGGGCATGCCGGCCTCCTTCAGATAGGCCTTGGCCTTCTCCAGATCGAGCTTGATCGGCTGCGGGATCGGATAACCGCCGCTCGGCGGCTTGCCGTCGGCCCAGGTCGCGCCGTACAGCGGCGCGCCGCGGCCGAACAACGCCGCCTTGAACATGTCGTCATAGGGCAGCGCAAAAGCGATGGCGCGGCGCACATTGACGTTGTCAAACGGCGGGATGGTGTTGTTCATCGAGATGAAGGTCACCGCATTGTATTGCGGCGTCGAGATCACCTTCAGCTTACCCTTGCCTTCCAGCGACTGCACGTCGCTCGCCTGCAGGTCGATGACGAGATCGGCATCGCCGCGCTCGACGAGATTGGCGCGCGTCGCCGGCTCCGGCACCGACTGGATGATCAGGCGCTTGAATGCCGCCGGCTTGTCCGGCGTGCCGCGGTTCCAGGCCTCGTTGCGCTTCGCGATCACCTGCTCGCCGGGCTTGAACGTCTCGACGATGTAAGCGCCGCTGCCGGCCGCGTTCTCCTTGGTCCAGTTCAGCGCCCACGGATCCTCGGCGGTCGCGTGGGCCTTGGCGAGCTTGGAGTTGATGATGATCGGATAGACGGTCGCCAGATTCGGCAGCGCCAGCTTGTCCGGCTTCGGCAGCGTCACCTCGATCGTCACCGGGTCGATCACCTTGAACTGATCGGCCGACGTCAGCGAGCCCGTCAGCAATTGGGCTTTGCCAAGGATTGGCGCGGTGACGCAGCGGTCGAGCGACCATTTGACGTCCTCGGCCGTGACCGGCGAGCCGTCCTGGAACTTGGCGTCGGGGCGCAGCTTGAAGGTGATCTTCAGGCCGTCGGCGCTGACGGAATAGGATTCGGCGAGCTCGCCGGTGATCGTGTCCAGATCGAACACCCACTTACCATTGAGCTGCTTGCGGCCGAACGACACCAGCCGGTCGTAGCTCGACATCGACAGCGCAAAGGCCTCGCGCGTCGAGCCCGGAATGTTCGGATCAAGCGTGTTGACGGTGGCGCCGGTGACGTAGCGCAGGGTTTCGGCGCGGCTCTGCGCAAAGGCTGAAGGCGCGGCCAGCGTCACGGCGAGCAAGGCAGTCGCCGCAAATAACGAACGTTTGGACATTTCGATACTCATCGCCCCTGTTCCCCTGTTAGTCTCAAAATCCGGGACTGAATAGCCTGCCAGCGGTCACCGGCGACGCCTGCCGAGCAGCAAATCACGTGCCACGCCGCACCGCGGCCTGCTTCACATCATAGGCCTGAAAGCTGGCCCAATGCTTGTCGATATCCGCTCTGAACAGCCCGCGCGTCAGACCATGCACGAGCTTCGGCACCGCCGTCGTCATCGCGTTGATCGACGAGCCCGAGGCGCCGAAGCTCATCGTCGAGGCAATGGCGAAGACGTGAATGTTGCTGATCCACGGCGTTTCGCCTGCGTTGCGCTCGCACAGTGCATAGTCGTCAGCGAGATAGGGGAAAGCGCCGAGCCGGTCATTGCGCTCGCTTGCTTCCGGCGTGTAACGGTCCGTCCAACGCGCGATGTTTCCGGCGAAGCGCTTCAATTCAGGCCGCTGAGCGAAATCCATCGTGATGCCGGTCGCGCTGATCACGAAGTCGACGATGACTTCGCCGTTCGCCGTCTGTAGCACGACGCCCTCACTGGTCTCGCGCGCAGCCACCACCGGCGCCCCCTCATGCAGGTGGAACGCGGCATGGTGGGCGCAGCGATCATAAGTGTGCTGCGGAAAGCCTTCGCGCAGCTCCAGCACCGCGCGCATGAAGCGCCAGCGCCAGGCATCGTCGAGCTCGGAGAAATGCCGGAGGAAGCCGCGGAAGGTCAGCCAACGATACGGCTGGATCAGCTGAATTTCCGCGCGGCGGCACAACAGATCCACGCGCGCCGCGCCGGTCTCGAGCGCCACCGCCGCATTGTCGAAGGCCGACGCGCCGGCGCCGATCACGGCGACGCGGCGGCCACGCAGAGCCTCGAAGTCGATCTGAGCGCCTGAGTGGACGCAGCGCGTTGCAGGCAGATGCCGCAGCGGCTCCGGGATGCTCCAGTCGCCCATGCCCTCCTGTCCGGTCGCCAGCACGATCTTGCGCGCATGGATCGTCGTCTCACCGTCCTTGCCGCGCACGGTCGCCTGCAGCAGGCCGTCAGCAGCGGCTGCGATGTCGACGACCTCGCAGCCATTGCGCACCGGAAGATCGAGCACCTCGCGATACCAGGCAAGATAATCTGCCCAATATTCGCGCGGGATCAGGTCAAGTTCGCGCCAGCTGTCAGTGCCGAATGTCGCTTCGTGCCAGGACTGATAGGTCAGGCTCGGAATGTCGAGATCGGGCCCGGTGAAGTCCTTCGGGCTGCGCAGGGTCGGCATGCGCGCATAAGTGAGCCACGGCCCTTCTCGGCCGGCTTCGGCCTTGTCGAGCACGAGAATGTTGCTGACTCGCGAGCGCAGCAGCGCAAAGGCAGTCGCAAGGCCCGACTGGCCGCCGCCGACGATCAGAACGTCGAGCGCAGGGCGACCATCGGGAGCGATCACGGGCGTCAGCCATGGCATGCTGGGATGGGCGATCCTGGCGAGGTCGCTACGAACCTGGGCCGTCAGCGCGGCGAGACCGTCGCTCATGCCAGCCACCGGATGAAACACGCGCAATCGCGATCGACACGCTCGCTGTCGCTCACGCTCTCTCCATCAGTCATGTCACCCGGCGCACGAAGCTTAGCAAAGCGGGCCCAGGGCCGACCATACCGATTTGTCCGCGGCCCATAACAGCTTGTTATGGGATACCGGCTGCAGCTAAAGTCGGGCGCTCAGCTGCGAGACAAGAGGTCGCATGCCGCTCAATCTGCGCCAGATCGAAGTGTTCCGCGCCATCATGATATCAGGCTCGATCAGCGGCGCCGCGCGGCTGTTGTCGGTGTCGCAACCGGCGATCAGCCGGCTGCTGGCCTATACCGAGGATGGCCTCAAGCTGAAGCTGTTCGAGCGCATCAGCGGCCGGGTGCAGCCGACGCCGGAGGCCAAACGGCTGTTCGCCGAGGTCGAGCACATCCATCGCGGCGTCGCGCGCATCAACGATCTCGCCGATGAGCTGCGCGCCGGCGGCACCGGCACGATCCGCGTCGTGGCGAGCCCGAGCGCGGGCCACAGCATGGTGCCGGAGGCGCTGGCGCGGCTGCGCAGCCGCTTTCCTGACCTGCGTGTCGAGTTCGAGTCGTTGACGCTTCTGGAGATTGTCAACCGCGTCGGAACAGCACGCGCCGATCTCGGCATCACCGTGCTGCCGGTCGACGAGCCGACGGTCGCGGTGGAAACGATCGCCGAGGGCGCGCTGCATGTGATCATGCCGGTCGATCACGCGCTGACAAGGCTGCGCAGCATCCGGCCGAAAGACATCGCGCCCTATCCGCTGGTCGGCTTCGGCCCGCAGACGCCCTACGGCCATATCGTCGCGCAGGCCCTGGCCGGCGGCAGCCCTGAGCCGACGACCATCGTGCGCTACACGCCCGACGCCTGCGCGATGGTCCGCGCCGGCGCGGGCCTTGCGGTGGTCGACGAATTCGTGCTGCGCGGCCGGGCCTGGCCCGACCTCGCCGCCCGTCCCCTGGCGCCGAAGATCCCGATGCGCGCCTATCTGCTGACGCCGCGCTTCGAGCCGCTGTCGCGCAACGCTACGGCGCTCGCGGATATCCTGCGCGGACGTGACCGGAAGGCGCCAGTAAAGCGATGAGTGCTGAGCCGAACTGAGTTCGCCCACGCCTTGCTCCATCAGCAAGATTGCCTCTCCGTTGTCCGGAAGTTCGAGCCGGACCATCGCCGCAACAGCGGTGCGCTCCCTCTCCCCGTCCTTACGGGGAGAGGGTTGGGGTGAGGGACAGCCACTCGCACCGGCCGTGCGGAGAGTCCCCCTCACCCGGATTGCGTCTGGCGATGCAATCCGGCCTCTCCCCGCACGCGGGACGAGGCGGGGCACCGTCCGCATTCTGATATCTGTATCGAAAACTAGCGAGTGTGAGACAGACCCGTGTCCAGCTCGGATGGATCCGGACTCATAACCACGACTACGCCGCCAGCCAGCCGCCATCCACCGGCAGCACGATGCCCGTGGTGAACGACGCCTCGTCGCTGGCCAGAAACAGCGCAGCGGCGGCGACCTCGTCCGCCTCGCCGAAGCGCTTCATCGCATGCCGCAGGCGCGAGGCCTCGCGCACCGGCTCCGGATCGGCGTGACGGGCGAAGCTCCGGCGCAGCAGCGGCGTGTCGATCGCGCCCGGCGCCAGCGCGTTGACGCGGATGCCGTCGGTCGCGAAGTCAACCGCCATCGTGCGAGTGAGACTGATGATCGCGCCCTTGGCGGCGATATAGGCGCTGTTGCCTTTGCCGCCGGCGACCGCGAGCTGCGACGCCACAGTGATGATCGATCCAGACTTCTGGACTTGCATGATCGGCACCGCGACCTTCGCCCACAGCCAGGTGCCGCCGACATTGGCGCGGAACACCGCGTCCCAATCGGCGGGATCGGTGGTGACGACGGTCCCGCCGCAGGAGAAGCCGGCCGCGGTCATCAGCACATCGACCCGGCCGCGCGCCGCGGCGACGTTTTCGATCGTGGTCTTGGCAAAATCGGCGTCGCCGACATCTCCGATATGGACGCTGCCGTCACCGCCTGCATCGCGCATCAGCGCGCGTGTTTCCTCGGCGCCCGCGGCGTCGCGATCGACCAGCGCAAGGAACGCACCTTCGCGCGCAAACATCACGGCGCTGGCGCGGCCGATGCCCGAGCCGCCACCGGTGATGACCGCGACCTTGCCTGCGAGCCTCATCTCAGCCTCTCCCATATTGATCGAACCAGCGGCCGAAATGCTCGGCGGAGCCTACACAGTCGAAGCGCGCGCGCCAGCCAAACTCATCCGCGAGCCGCGTCGTCGACAGCCGCCCGCGGCTCGGCGCAAACACCGGCACGCTCGGTGTCTCCCCCTGCGTGGCGAGGCGGCAGACAAAGCCGGGGCGGCCTTGGGCAAAGCTGCGTCCCCACGCTTCGGCCGTGAACGTCGCTTCGTTGGAGATGTTGTACAGCCTATGCTGCGGCTTGTCGGCTTCGAGCAGCAGACAGACCGCGTCGGCGACGTCCACGGCGTAAACCCAATCCTTTTCGCCCGGCTCGTCCAGCAGTGCCGCTTCGTTACGCGCGCAGCAGGCCGCGATCAAAGCCTGCGGCGACGGCGTGTCGCGCACGCCGCCGCCACGCTCGAACGGGCCGAACACCGCCGACAGCCGCACGCTGATCACGTCGGTCTGCCACAGATCGGAGAGCCGCGACGCGACGCGCTCGGAGGCGAACTTGGTGATCGCATAAAGCGATACCGGCTCGCACGGCATCGTCTCCTCCAGCACGGCGAAGCGCTGGCCGCTCGCGCCGTAGGACGCCGCCGAGGACAGGTTGATCACGCGGCGCACGCCGCTGCTCCGTGCCGTCTGCAGGATCGGCACCTGCGCCAGCAGGTTGACCGCGAGGATGCGCTCGGGGTCCGCCGCATCGCGCTCGGGCCCGGCGGTGATCGCCGCGCCCATCACGACGGCATCGCAGCCGCCGGCAATGGCAGAAGCAACGGCGCGCTCGTCAGTGACATCGCCCGTGATCACGTGCAGCCGATCACCGTGATCAGCAAAGGCGCGCTGCGCAGCATTCGGCAGAGGCGCCGCATCGAACATGGTGACGGCGTGGCCACGCTCCAGCAGGCCTTGCGCCACGTTGAGCCCGACGAAGCCGGCGCCGCCGAAGATCAGAACATGCATGGAAAACGCCTCTCCGTCAGGGCCTCATGGTTCGAGACAGCTGCTGGCGCAGCCTCCTCACCATGAGGATTTAGCGCCGGGTGCGGCGCTGCACGTTGACCATGAGCAGCGTGCTCATGGAGAGGAGAACCAGCTTGCGCGCCGCAAGGCTCGCTCTTCCTCCTCATGCTGAGGAGGGCGCGAAGCGCCCGTCTCGAAGCACGAGGCCACGGACCGTGGTCGGCCCGGCTGCTCACAGCAGCGTCGCGCCAAAATTCTGCTCGGGATCCATGTCCGGCACCAGCCGCCCGGTGGGCTTCGCCGCCTCGCCGCCGCTGCGGGCGAGGAACTGGCCGGAGCCGGGCTGCACCAACAGCTTGCCGCCATCGACGATGACGCGGCCGCGCGACAGCACGGTCACCGGCCAGCCCTGCACGCTGCGCCCGGCAAACGGCGTGTAGCCGGCGAGGTCGTGCATGTCAGCGTCGCTGATCGTCACGCGCTTGTCCGGATCCCACAGCGCGATGTCGGCGTCGGCGCCGATCGCGATCGCGCCCTTCTTCGGATGAAGATTGTAGATCTTGGCGGGCGACGTTGCGGTCAGCTCGACGAACTTGTTGAGCCCGAGCCGTCCCTTCGACACCATCGCGTCGAACAGCAGCGGCAGCCGCAGCTCCAGGCCGGGCAGGCCGTTGGCGATCTGCTTGAAGTTGGGATTGGGACCAGCGCGCAGCTTGCCGGTCTCGTCGAAGCGATAGGGCGCGTGGTCGGAGGAGATCGTCTGCAGATCGCCGAGCGACAGCGCCTGCCACAGCGCCTCCTGGTCCGGCGCGCGGCGCGGCGGCGGGCTGCACATCCATTTCGCGCCCTCGATGCCCGGCTTGTCGAGATCGTCAGCAGTCATGAACAGATATTGCGGGCAGGTCTCGGCAAACACTTTCAGCCCCAGCCCGCGCGCATCGCGGATCACCTTGGCGCCTTCGGCGGTCGAGACGTGGAAGATCATGATCGGCTGGTCGACCAGCGCCGCCATGCCGATCAGGCGATTGAACGCTTCCGCTTCGGAGAAGCGGGCATGGCTGATGGCGTGATATTTTGGTGCGGTGTAGCCGCGCGCGAGCAGCCGCTTCACCATCCACGAGATGATGCCGTGGTTCTCGGCATGCGCGCACAACATCGCGCCGCCCTCGCGCGCGGCGACGAGAATGTCGAGCAACGGCTCGTCGTCGATCTTGAGCCGGTCATAGGTCATGAAGATCTTGATCGAGCCGTGGCCCTGGCGGATCAGCGCCGGCAGGTCGCGCTCCAAAGTCTCCTTGGTCGGATCGGCGACGATCATGTGGAACGCGTAGTCGATGACGGCCCCCTTGCGCGCCAGCGCGTGATAGTCCTCAACCACCTGCGGCAACAGCATACCGACATGCTGCGCGGCGAAGGAAATCACGCTCGTGGTGCCGCCGAACGCCGCCGAGGTGGTCGCGCTCTCGAACGTGTCGGCGTTGACGATGCCGGCGGCAGAGAGCTGCTCGATATGGCAATGGCTGTCGACGCCGCCGGGCAGCACATATTTGCCGCGCGCGTCGATCTCGCGCTTCGCAGGCCCCAGCCCGTGGCCGATCGCCGCGATGGTCTCGCCTGATATGGCGACGTCGGCCTCGAACGTGTCGGTGGTGGTGGCGACGCGCCCTCCCCGGATGATCAGGTCATAGGCCGGCTCGGTCATCGCGATCTCCTCAGTTCTGCCAGATGGAACGCCGTGGACGCGGGGGAGCCGCATCGGCCCCATTGCGTCAGCCGTGGCATAGTGGTTGCCTGTCACGCGCCGTCAACACTGAAGAAGCAGGTAGCTCCCATGTCCCGCCCGCGCATCACCGTGATCAACCCGAACTCCAACCAGGTGGTCACCGACGGTCTCGCTGCTGCGCTGCGGCCGCTGATGTTCGCGGATGGGCCGGAGATCGTCTGCGAGACGTTGAAGGACGGACCTTACGGCATCGAGAGCCAGAAGGATGCCGACAGCGTCACCCTGCCGCTGCGACGCTTCGTCGAGGGCGATAATGCGTCCAGCGCGTTTGTCATCGCCTGCTACAGCGATCCCGGCCTGCATGTCTGCCGCGAGGCGACGACGCGGCCGGTGCTCGGCATCGCCGAATGCGGCGTGCTCACCGCGCTGACCCGCGCCGACACCTTCGGCGTGCTCGCCATCGCGCAACGTTCGATCCGCCGTCACATCCGCTATCTCCGCCAGATGGGGCTGATGGACCGGCTCGCGGCCGAGCGGCCGCTTGACATGACGGTGGCGGAGACGGCGTCGGGCGAAGGCACCTTGGCGAAGATGATCGCGGTCGGCCGCGCGCTGAAGGACGAGGACGGCGCCGGCGCGATCGTCATGGGTTGCGCCGGCATGGCGCGGCATCGCAAGAATCTGGAGGGTGCGCTGGGCATTCCGGTGATCGATCCGACCCAGGCGGCGGTGACGATGGCGCTGGGCGCGGTGGCGTTTGCGGGGTGAGTGGATGTCTCGCTGAGCCTCGCGCTCTGCAACTTTCGGATCTGACCGACCGGCCGCCTCATACTCGCTGTCGTCCCGGCGAACGCCGGGATCCATAACCATCGGCTGCGGTGAGGCAGGCAACTCGCAGCTGCGTTCCTCGATAGCTTCCGCGGTATGGGTCCCGGCGTTCGCCGGGACGACACCGTCGTTGTAGCAACACTGGTGTCCAACAACTGCTCTTTGCTGAGTTCTATCAGCGAAGACTCGCTGTTCAATCCGGCGGCACCGCACCCGTGCGGCTCGTGATCAGCCCGTAATGCTCGACCCGGCGATGCCGGGCGAAGTCGAAGATCGTCTGCTTGCCGAACCGGGTGGCATCAAGATCGCACGGCACGACCAGCACCTCGTCGCCCTCGGTCGCCGCCTCCGCGACGATCTCGCCATCGGGATTGACGATCAGGCTGCCGCCGATCAAATGATGACCGTCCTCGACACCGGCCTTGGCCACAGCGACCACCCAGCATGAATTTTGGTATGCGCCGGCCTGCGCGGAGAGCCGATTGTGTAACAGCCGCTGCTGCAGGCCCTCCGCTGATTTCAATGAGTTCACCGACGGCGTGTTGTAGCCGATCAGCACCAGCTCGACGTCCTGCAGGCCCATGACCCGATAGGTCTCCGGCCAGCGGCGGTCGTTGCAGATCGCCATGCCGATGATGCCGCCAAGATTGCGCCACACTGGAAAGCCGAGATCACCGGGCTCGAAATAGCGCTTCTCGAGATGCTGGTGGCTGCGCGCGGGCTCGAACTCGTCGTGGCCGGGCAGATGCACCTTGCGATACTTGCCGATGATGGTGCTGTTGCGATCGGTCAGGACGGCGGTGTTGTAGTGGTGCCCGTCCGGCGTCAGCTCGGCATAGCCGAGATACATCGCGATGCCGTGCTGCGCAGCGCGATCGAACAGCGGCTGAACCGCTTCGTTCGGCATCGTCTTTTCGAACCACGTATCGACCTCCGCCTGATCCTCCATGTACCAGCGTGGAAAGAACGTCGTCAGCGCCAGCTCGGGATAGATGATGAGATCGGCGCCCTTGCGCTTGGCCTCATCCAGCAGCGCGATCATGCGCATCACGACCGCCGCGCGGCTGTCGGCGCGCTGGATCGGCCCCATCTGGGCGGCAGCGATATTTATCACGCGCATGGTAAGTCTCCGGCGTTAGACCCGCCGTCATTGCGAGCGAAGCGACGCAATCAAGAGTCCTTGCGCGGGCCCTGGATTGCGTCGCTTCGCTCGCAATGACGCGTTGAAAGAGCTTCATCTGAGAACGGTCCGCCTCAGCCCGGCCGATGCAGCACGGGCCGCGTACGCGAGAACGACGGCCGACCGCGCTTGAGGCCCCACAGCGGCTGCGCCAGGGTCGCCACCGCCTCGGTTGGATCAGCAGCATCGATGCAGACGAGGTCGGCCGGCGCGCCGACAGCGATGCCGTAGTCGCCGAGCCGCATCAATTTCGCCGCATCATGAGTCACCATATCGAGGCAGCCGGCGAGATGATCGGGCCGCGAGACATGGCAGACATTGGCGTAGAGATTGGCCATGCGGATCAGCGAGCCGTCGCCATAGGGCGTGAACGGGTTGAGCACGTTGTTAGTCGAGAGCGAGCACGTCACGCCCTTGTCGCGGAGCGGCTGCAGCGGCACCACGCCGCGCGGGATGGCGTGATCCTGGCGGCGGCCCATCAGATGCAGGTCGGTTGACGGCAGCACGGTGACCGCGACGCCGGCATTGGCAAGCTGCGTTGCGATCGTTTGGAAACGCTCGGGCGGCAGCAGTGACAGCTGCGTGACATGGCCAACCGCGACGCGGCCACCCCAGCCATAGTCCTCGGTCTTGCGGCAGACATATTCGATCTGCATGTGGTCGAGCGTCTCGGCGAGATCGAGATGCATGTCGATGTCGACATCGAAGTCACGCGCGATGGCGAAGATGCGGTCGATCTGCGCCGGCGGATCGCTGTCGAAATAGGGCGCGGCGCCGATGGTGCGCGCACCGCGGCGCAGGCCTTCGATGAGCAGTTCCTCGGTGCCTGGATAGTTCGTCAGGCCTTCCTGCGGGAAGACGCAGATCTCCAGATCGAGCGCCCAGGCATAGTCGCGCGCCAGTTGCTGGATCGCCTCGAACGCAACGAAGCCGATGCCGGGATCGAGCTCGACATGGGTGCGCATGCGCATCGTGCCGTGGCTGACGCAGCGCTCCACGGTCTGCTTCGCACGGGCATAGACATCCTCGGCGGTGAAATTGCGCTTGGCGGCCGCGGTCTCGCGCACGGCCTCGGCGACCGTACCTTCCCGGATCGTGCAGCGATCAAGGATGCAGGTCTTGTCGAGATGGATGTGCGTCTCGATCAAGCCTGGCACGACGAGGCAATTCTCGGCGTCGCGCGCCTCACCGTCGGCCTGCAGCGACGGCGCGATTGCCGCGATGCGGCCTTTGGAAATTCCGATATCGGCGCAGCGCAGCTCGCCTTGCTGCGCCAGCACCGCGTTGCGAATGATCAGGTCCATGCCGCCTTGCCGTCGAAGACTCCGTGCGCGCCAAGCTGGCGGCCTCGCACCTAAAAGGCAAGCGCCATGCCAGGGCGGCCATCCGCGCTGCAACGCCACCCTGCTTCGTCACCATTCGTTTACAAATAGGCGGCGGCCTTCGACCACTTGTTTGCTGTGGAAAAACTGCTATATTGGTGCATGGAAAACGTGAACTCGTTGTGCTCAGGCCCGTCGTCAAGGCGGGCCGTTGCCGTTTTGGGGGTGGCCGTCCGATGACTCGCTCCAACCGCACGGATCACATTCGCCTGACCTCGCACCCGGTGCCAGGCGCCAAGCATCATTTCCCGCTGCAATGGGGCGCTGCTAGCGCGCGCGAGCGCGGGCCGATCATCGGCACGGTGTCGCGGCCGCAGGACCGCAACGTGATCGGCAGCCATGGCGGCTCCTACACGGTCTACCGCGCGCTCGCGGTATCATCCGGCGCGCTGGATCCGATCCGCCGTCCCGATCTCACCAACACCCATCCCGCCGCCACGATCGGCCCGTTCGGGCAGTGGCGCGATCCGGCCAAGATCGTCGCCCTCGACCCCTGGGGCCATCTGGTCGCGGAGAGTTTCGGCAGCGAGATCGCCGAAGGCATCGATATCCGGCCGACCATCGCGGTGACCAAGGCGCGGATCGAACTGCCGGAGCTGCATGCCGCGCTCGCGGCCAAGCGGCTCGTCCATGATGGCCATGTCGTGCATGCCAATGGCAGCGTGTCGGTGGTCAAGATCGCGATCGACCCGGTGTGGTATCTGCCCGGCGTTGCCGCGCGCTTCGGCACCAGCGAGACCAATCTGCGCCGCGGCCTGTTCGAGCAGACCGGCGGCATGTATCCGGAGTTGGTGACGCGTCCCGATCTGCAGGTGTTCCTGCCGCCGATCGGCGGCACCACGGTCTATCTGTTTGGCGACGTCACCAAGCTGAATGATGCGAGAACGAAGATCACATGTCGGGTGCATGACGAATGCAACGGCTCGGACGTGTTCGGTTCCGACATCTGCACCTGCCGCCCCTATCTGATCCACGGCATCGAGGAGTGCGTGGCGGCGGGACAGAACGGCGGCCTCGGCATCATCGTCTACAATCGCAAGGAAGGCCGCGCGCTCGGCGAGGTCACGAAGTTCCTGGTCTACAATGCACGCAAGCGCCAGGAGGACGGCGACGCCGCGGCGGCCTATTTCGAGCGCACCGAATGCGTCGCCGGCGTGCAGGACGCGCGCTTCCAGCAGCTGATGCCCGACGTGATCCACTGGCTCGGCATCACTCGCATCGACCGCTTCATCTCGATGAGCGACATGAAGCATGATGCGCTGACGGGCAAGGGCGTCGACATCGTCGAGCGTGTGCCGATCCCGGACGAGCTGATCCCGGCGGATGCCCATGTCGAGATCGCCGCCAAGAAGGCTGCCGGCTATTTCTCGCTGGAGCCGCAGAAGCCGCAAGAGCTCGGCGACACGGTCGGCCGTCCGCTCGAGAAGTACTGAGCGTCACGGCAGATCATGACTGACATTTCTGACCTCCTGTCCGCCCGTGCCGTGCGCGAGCGGGCACATCAGCTGCTTGCACTCGGCCTTGCGGACAAGCTGCCGCACTTCCGGATCGATCTCGGCCAACTCGATACGATCGCCGATCTCGTGCTGGACGTGACCAGCAAGGCCTATCCCGGCGGCACGGTGCCGTTTCATTCGCGCTGGCGGCACTTCGTGGTCGGCGGCGTCGATCGCTGGACCGACATGGCCGGCAGAGTGAGCTGGCCGGATGCCGCCGCGCGCGCGCGCGCCGAGTTCGATCTCGCCATCACCAGCGTCCTGCTGGACGCCGGCGCCGGCGCGGCCTGGCGCTATCAGGATGCCGTGACCGGCACTCAGATCGGTCGCTCCGAGGGGCTGGCGCTGGCGAGCCTCGACATGTTCGCGAGCGGCGCTTTCTCCGCCGACGCGGGCAATCCCTTGCGCGCCGACGCGACCAAGCTCAAGCAGCTCACGGTCGCTGATCTCGAGCGCGGCTTTCAGGTCGGGCCTGACAATCCTCTGGTCGGACTCGAGGGCCGCGTCGCGCTGCTGCGCCGGCTGGGCGAGGTCGTTGCGGCGAAGCCGGAGATTTTCGGTGCGAAGGACAGCCCGCGTCCCGGCTGCCTGTTCGATCAGTTCGCCGCTGGCGCTGCGAACGCCCGCATCCAGGCCGCCGATATCCTGCAGCAGGTCCTGCTACAGCTCGGCCCGATCTGGCCATCACGCCTCACGCTGCAGGGCATTGCGCTCGGCGATTGCTGGCGGCATGACTCTGTTGTGACCGACGATGCCACCACCGGTCTCGTCCCGCTGCACAAACTGTCGCAATGGCTGAGCTATTCGCTGATCGAACCGCTGCAGCGCGCCGGCTTAGAGGTGGCTGATATCGACGGCCTCACCGGCCTTGCCGAATACCGCAATGGCGGCCTGTTCGTCGACGGCGGCGTGCTGCTGCTACGCGACCCGGCTGATGCCGGGCGAGCCCATGCCGTGGATTCGCCGCTGGTCGTGGAATGGCGAGCCCTGACCGTCGCCCTGCTCGACCGGCTGGCCGAGCTGATCCGCCAGCGCACCGGGCAGGCGCCTGAGCAGCTGCCGCTGGCGCGCATCCTCGAAGGCGGCAGCTGGGCCGCGGGCCGCAAGCTCGCCTTCGCCCGCCGCCCCGACGGCTCGCCGCCCCTGACCATCATCAGCGACGGCACGGTGTTTTAAGAGGTTTTCGGGAACACTCGCCGACTCGCGGGCACGTCATTGCGAGCGAGGCGAAGCAATCCGAGGCCGAAAAGAAAGTCAGGATTGCCTGGTCGCTTCGCTCCTCGCAATGACGGTGCTGGAGAATAGGAGAAAAGCCATGGAAGGCGTCACGGTCGTCGATCATCCGCTGGTGCAGCACAAGCTGACCCTGATCCGCGACAAGTCGATCTCGACCAAGTCGTTCCGTGAGCTCCTCAAGGAGATCGGCATGCTGCTCTGCTACGAGGTCACGCGCGATCTGCCGCTGACCGAGGTCGAGGTCGAGACGCCGCTGGCGCGGATGCAGTCGGCCAAGATTGCCGGCAAGAAGCTGGTGTTTGTGCCGGTGTTGCGCGCCGGCGTCACCTTCGTCGACGGCATGCTCGACCTGGTGCCGACCGCGCGCGTGGCACATATCGGCCTGTATCGCGAGCCGCAGACCTTCACCGCCGTCGAATATTTCTTCAAGGCGCCGTCCGACCTCCAGGAACGCCTCGCCGTCGTGGTGACGCCGGTGCTGGCGACCGGCAACACCGCGGTCGCCGCGGTCGACCGGCTCAAGGAGCGCGGCGCCAAGGATATCCGCATGGTCTGCATGATCGCCGCGCCTGAAGGCGTCGAGCGCGTCCGCGGGCTGCATCCCGACGTCGCGCTGTGGACGGCGGCGATCGACGACGGCCTCGACGACGACGCCTTCATCGTCCCCGGCCTCGGCGACGCCGGCGATCGCGCCTACGGCACGCGGTAGCCGCAGTCAGCCCGCAAACGCCGCCTGCGCCTCCGGCAGCGCCCAGATCTTCGCGATCGCCGTCGCCCCCGCCGCCGTGATCGCGGCCTCGTCGCCGTGGAGATAGTGGCCGTCGTGAATCAGCAGCCGGCCGTCGACCATCACCTGGTCGATATTGGCACGGTTGGCGAGCGCGATCAGACCGCGACGGGGATCGTGCAATGGCTGAAGATGCGGATGCGTCATGTCGACGATGGTGAGATCGGCGGTCGCGCCCGGGGCGATCACGCCGAGATCGTCGCGCTTGATCATGGCGGCCGCGGTTGCAGTGACCGCGTCGATCAGTTCCGGCGCGCTCGCCGTCTCGGCGCTACCCAGCGCGATCTTGGAAATCAACGAGGCCGCATTGAGCTCGCCGAGCAGGTCCATGTTGTAGCCGTCGGTGCCGATGGCGGTACGCACGCCATGCGCGGCGAAGCGGCCGAAGGCGGCGGTGATGCCGGCGCGCGCAAACACGCGCGGGCAGTTCAGCACACCGGCGCCGCGTGCCGCCATCAGCCTGAGATCCGCATCGGTCGAGGCGTGGCAGTGCGCGGCGAGCAGGTCGGGAGCGAGCAGGCCGAGCCAGTCGAGATATTCGGCCGGCGTGCGGCCGCCATGGCGCTGTGCGATGGTCGCCACCTCACCCGCGCTCTGCGCCATGTGGATGGTGATGGGAACGTCGAGCTCGCGCGCCCGCGCGGCGATGGCGCGCATCAGATCGGGACCGCAGGTATCGGTCGCGTGCGGGCTCATCGCCAGCCGGACGCGGCCATCGCCCTGCCCGTGCCAACGCTGATAGAGCGCATTCCAGATCGCGAGGTCGGCCTCGCCGTCATCGCCGGCATAGGTCACGACGCCGGAGGCATCCGCCTTGGCATCCCCGGTCGAGAACAGATAGGGCGCACCGTAGAAGCGCAGCCCCATTTCGCAGGCCGCGTCGAACAACTCGGGGATCGCGTTGCGGAACGGCTCCATGACCGTGGTGGCGCCGCCCTTCAACAGCTGCAGCACGCCCATGCGGCCGATCGCCAGCCGCTCCTCGGCCGTGAGGATCTCGGCGCCGCGCTTGGAGAGCGGCAGCAGCACCGTATAGATGATGCTCTTGTTGTTGCGGCGGCCATTGCCGTCCTCGGTCAAGGTCCGCGCGATCGCCTCGCTAAAGATGTGGTTGTGCAGGTTCAACAGACCCGGCAGCACGAAGCGGCCCGGCCGGTCGAACACCTCGTCGGCCACCGGCCGGCTCGGCGTGATCGCCGCGATGCGCCGGCCCTCGACCAGCACCCAGTGATCGCGCAGGACGTCCTGCGCGCCATCCTTGCGCGTCAGCACATAGCTGCCGAAGATCGCTGTCGTGCTCATGCGCCCTTCGTCTCGGCCGCCTCGTGACGTTGATAGTTCGCCGCAATCTCCGCACCGGTCGTGATCCAGACGTCCTGGCACGACTTGGCGTAGGCCAGGAACTCACGCAGCAGCCGGAAGCGCATCGGCCGTCCGGAGACCTGCGGATGCAGCACCGTGGTCACCATCGCGCCCCAGTCCCGCACCTCGTCGAGCTCGTCCTTCCACATCGAGAGCACATGCTCCTTCGGGAAGATCGAGCGCGGCGAGAACCGCGCCGACAGGCCGTGCATCCAATCGTCATAGCTCGCAGTCACCGGGATCTCGATCGTGCCCGGCTTGCCGTCCGCGAGACGATGACGATAGGGCCGGACGTCGTCGCGAAAGGAGGAGGTGTAGACGATGCCCTGGCGCACGAGCGCCACGCGTAGCTCCTCGCAGAACTCGCCGAACGGCGCGCGGTAGCCGATCGGCCGGACGCCGAGCCGGCGCTGGATCGCCTCGAAACCGCGCTCGATCTCCTCGACGATGAAGGGATCGCCGGGATCGGGCAGCAGATGGTGATAGCCATGATGGCCGATCTCGTGGCCCGCTTTCAGCACGGCCTCCGCCATCGCCGGATGCGCATCGACCGACCAGCCGGTGATGAAGAACGTCGCCTTCAGGTCGAGCTCCGCGAGCAGTTCGAGCAGCTTCGGCGTGCCGACGCGCGCCTCATAGCCGCCGAAGCTCATCGTGACCAGCCGCGCCGCATGCGCCGGATCCTTCGAGGTCCAGGCGCTCTCCGCGTCGATGTCGAACGACAGGAACATCGCCGCCTTATACGGCGTGGGCCATGGATAGTCCGGCGCCGGCGGTGCCGTGTTGGCCGGAACGACCGGGATGCTCGCGAGCGCCTTACTCTCCAGCATTGATCAGCACCTTCTCGATTCCATTGTCGCCAAGCTTCCATTTCGTCAGCAGCGCCTTGTAGCTGCCGTCGGCGATCATCACCTCCAGCGCGCCGCGCAGCGCCTCGCGCAGCTCTTCCGCCTTTACCGGCGTCGCGAGCCCCGTGTATTGGAGCGCGATCGGCGTACCCACGGGAACATAGGTGTTCGGCTCGAGGTCCATGATGTAGGGCAAGGTCTCGTTGCCTTGCACGGCGGCATCGATGCGGCCCTGCTTCAGCTGTGTCCGCGCATCGGCCGAGCCCTCGGTGCCGACGAACGCGATCGGACTCGTGCCGCAGTTCTTCTCGCTCCAGGCTGCGATGTCCTTCGGGAACATCGTGCGCCTGGAGGCGCCGACCTTCTTGCCGCACAGCGCGGCTGGCTCCTTGAACTCGGCCGCGCGCGCGGCCTGCACAAAGAAGCGCGGACCGCTGCGCAGGTAGTCGATGAAGGTCGCGGTTTCCTGCCGGCTCTTGTAGTCGGTCATGCCGGTCAGGATGACGTCGAAGCGCTGCGTGGCGAGGCCTGGCATCAGCTGGTCGAAGCTGGTCTCCTGCCAGACCGCCTTGACGCCGAGCTTCTTCGCCAGCGCCTCACCGAGCTCGACGTCGAATCCGGTCAGGGTCGCGGTGGCCGGATCCTTGAACTCCATCGGTGGATAGTTCGGCACCACGGCGATGCGCAGCCCGTTCTGCCTGATGTCGGCGGGCAGCTCGGCAGCCGCAGCGACGCCGGTCACGACGGCAGTCGCGACAGCGGCCAACATGATCGACTTGAATTCCCTCACCTCACCCAACCTCCGCTGCCAGAAATGCCTTCGTCCTGGCCTCGCGCGGCGCCCGCAGCACCTCGGCGGCCGGACCACTCTCCACGATCACGCCCTGGTCCATATAAACGACACGGTCGGCGACCTCGCGCGCAAAGCCGAGCTCATGCGTCACCACCAGCATGGTCATGCCAGATCTCGCGAGTTCCTTCATGACGCTCAGCACCTCGCCGACCAGTTCCGGATCGAGCGCCGAGGTCGGCTCGTCGAACAGCACGAGCCTCGGCTTCATCGCCAGCGCGCGTGCGATCGCGACGCGCTGCTGTTGTCCGCCGGACAATTGTGACGGATAGGAGCCGGCCTTGTCGGCAAGGCCGACCCGGCGCAACAGCGCCATCGCCTCGTCCTTCGCCTCGGCCACGGCCCGTCTCTGCACCTGGACTGGCCCCTCGATGAGGTTCTCCAGCGCCGTCATGTGCGGAAACAGGTTGAAGCGTTGGAACACCATGCCGCAGGCGAGCCGCTGCCGCGCAATGTCGCGCTCGGACAGCCGGTGCAGCCGGCCGTCGATCTCGCGAAAGCCGAGCAGCTCGCCGTCGAGCCAGATGCCGCCGCTGTCGGCCGTGGCGAGCTGGTTGACGCAGCGGAGCAAGGTGGTCTTGCCGGAGCCGGACTGCCCGATGAGGCAGACCACCTCGCCTTCGAAGACATCGAGCGAGACCTGCTTCAGCGCCTGGAACTCGCCGAAACGCTTGCTGACCTGGCGAATGGCGACCAGCGGCCTCATCAGCGGCCACCTCGCGCAAGGCCGCGCGCAAAGCGGCGCTCCAGCAGCATCTGCAGCGGCGTCAGGATCGACACCACGAGCAGATACCAGAGGCCGGCAACGATCAAGAGCTCGATGACGCGTGAATTGGCGTAGTAGATGTTCTCGGCCGAATGCAGCACTTCCGGATACTGGATCACGCTGGCGAGCGAGGTCGCCTTGACCAGGCCGATGAACTCGTTGCCGAGCGGCGGGGTCACCACCCGCATCGCCTGCGGCAGGATGATCCGGCGCAGCGCCTGCAGCCGGCCCATGCCGATCGCCTGCGCCGCCTCATACTGGCCGATGTCGACCGACAGCAGCCCGGCCCGCATCACCTCCGAGGTATAGGCGCCCTGGTTGATGCCGAGCCCGAGCAGCGCGGCCAGGAACGGCGTCATCACATCGACCGCGCGCGCGCTCCACAGGCCAGGAATCCCGATGGTCGGAAACACCAGCGCCAGGTTGAACCACAGCAGCAATTGCAGAATCAGCGGCGTGCCGCGGAACAGCCAAGTGTATCCCGCGGCGACCGAGCGCAGCACCGGATTGGGCGACAGCCGCATGATCGCGACGACCACGCCGAGCGCAATGCCGAGCGCCATTGCCGCCACCGCCATGATCATGGTGTTGACGATGCCGCGCAGGATCACTGGCGCCGTGAGGAAGCGCTCGACATAGGACCATTCGATCTGGCCGTTGGCAAAGGCGCGGCCGATCGCGCCGAGCATGACGATGATGATGGCAGCGGCGAGCCAGCGGCCCCAATGCGCATGCCGCGCGATCGTGTGCCCGGACAGGTCCGGAAAGCCGTCCGCCAGCGCGTCGCCGTGGCTCATTGCGGCGCCGCGTTGAGCATGGGCTCGCGCACCGCATTGGCGCCGAGGCCCCATTTTTCGAGAATGGCCTTGTAGCTGCCGTCGGCGATCATCGCCTTGAGCTGGTCGGTGATCAGGTCGCGAAAGCCGGCATTATCCTTGCGAAACATGATGCCCTGATAGCCGAAGGCGATGGGCTCGCCGACGATGCGGTACTTGCCGGCCTCCTGCGACTGCGCATAGGGCAAGGTCTCGCTGCCCTGCACGGCCGCGTCGATGCGACCCTGCTTGAGCTGGTTGCGCACGTCGATCGAGTTCTCACCGGGAACGTATTGCGCAGCCGGTTTGCCGGAGGCCTCGCAAGTCGCCTTGCTCCACTTCTCGATCTCGGCGGGGAAGCTGGTCGAGCGCGTAGTGCCGATCTTGCGGCCGCAGAGGTCGATGACGACCTTGGCATCGCTTTCGGCCAGCACGAACAATTGCGGACCGGTGACGAGATAGTCGACGAAATCGGCGGTCTCGCGCCGCGAGGCGCGGTCTGAAATTCCGGAAATGATGAAGTCGGCGCGCTTCGTCTGCAGCGAGGGGATGAGCTCGGCGAACGGCGTCTCGCTCCACGCGATCTTCACGCCAAGGCGCTTCGCCAGCTCGTTGGCGAGATCAATGTCCAGCCCCTTGAGCTCGTTGGTGGCGGGGTCGTGATATTCCATCGGCGCGTAGGTCGAGTTGACCGTGAGCTTGAGCGTGCCCGACTGCTTGATCTCGGCGGGCAGCTCGGCGGCGCCGGCGGAGGCGAGCGACGCGAGGGCGGCGAAACTGATGAACAACGAACGTCGCATCCTGCAGAACTCCCTCGAACGAACCAACTAACCGACCGCGACCGGCTCGACCACGCCCGCGCGCTCGGTGATGACCTTGTATTGATCCGGCCGGCGGTGCGCGGCGAAATTGAACATCTTGTCCTTGCCCTGCCGGCACAGATCGAGATCGATGTCAGCGACGATGACCTCGTCGCCGAGCGTCTTGGCCTGCGCCACGATGCAGCCATTGGGGTCGACGATGCAGGAGCCGCCGATCAGGCCGCTGCCGTCCTCGTCACCGGCCTTGGCCACGGCGATCGCCCAGGTGGCGTTCATATAGGCATTGGCTTGCGCCACCAGCGTCGAGTGGAAGGTGCGCAGCGACGCATCCTCGGTATTGCCGCCATTGGGATCATAGGCCGCCGAATTGTAGCCGACGCAGACGAGCTCGACGCCCTGCAGCCCGAGCACGCGCCAGGATTCCGGCCAGCGCCGGTCGTTGCAGATCATCATGCCCATGATGGCGCCGCCCCAGTCGCTGCCGGCGCGCACCGCCGGGAAGCCGAGATCGCCATAGCCGAAATAGCGCTTCTCGAGCTGCTGATACTTGGCGCCCGGACGCGGCTCGACCGAGCCCGGCAGATGCACCTTGCGATATTTGCTGATGATCTCGCCGTCGGGATCGACCAGGATGGCGCTGTTGAAGCGGCGGCCGTCGGGCGTGAGTTCGGCATAGCCGACATAGAAGCCGACCCCGAGGGTGCGCGCGCGATCGAACAGCGCTGCGACGGACGGGTTGGGCATGCTGCGCTCGAAATAGCTGTCGAGCGCATCGCCCTCCAGGATCCAGCGCGGAAAGAAGGTGGTGAAAGCGAGCTCGGGAAACACGACCAGCTTGGCGCCCTCGGCCGCGGCCTTGTCCAGCAGCCCGATCAGGCGCGCAAGGGTGTGGGCCCGGCTGTCGGCCCGCTGGGTCGGCCCCATCTGGGCAGCGGCGGCGCGAAATAGACGGCTCAACATTGCCTCCGTACTGGGCGCATTGCCTGCCTATCAGGCGACAGGGCCACCTGTTGCAGCGCGCTGAAGAGAGGTTCATTTGGCGAAAGCGGCGCGGGATTTGCAATCGACACCGCACGGCCTGCGCTATGATATTTTGGCCGAGACCATAACCCGGGCTTATAGGGCGTTCACATGAACCTGCGCCAGCTGGAGATCCTGCGGGCCGTCATCCGCCATCACACCACCGTCGCCGCCGCCGAGGAGCTGGCGCTGTCGCAGCCCGCGATCAGCAACGCGCTGAAGGCGATGGAGGCACAGGCCGGCTTCACACTGTTCGAGCGCGTCAACAACCGGCTGTTTCCGACGCCGGAGGCGATGACGCTGTACGAGGAAAGCGAGGCGATCTTCGCCTTGCATGCGCGGCTGGAGAACCGCGTGCGCGATCTGCGCGAACAGAAGACCGGCCATTTGTCGATCGTCGCCACGCCGCCGCTCGCCTACAGCATCATCCCGCCGACCTTGTCGGGGTTCCTGCGGCGCAGGCCGCAGACGCGGATGTTTTTCGACGTCAGGCGTTATGAAGGCGTTGTCGAAGGCGTGCTCGGCAGCGTCGCCGAGCTGGGCTTCGCGCTCGGCCTGTCCGATCATCCCGGCATTGCCCATGAGGTGGTGCACACCGGCGAGATGGTCTGCGTGATGCCGCCGCAACATTCTCTCGCCGAGCGCGACGTGATCTCCGCGCGGGATCTCGCCGGCCTGCCACTGATTGGCCTTGAGCGTGGGACCCGGCTCGGCGAAGCCGTGCGCGACAGCTTTCGCGAGGCCGACGCGGAGTTCCAGCCGACCGTCGAGGTCCGCTATTGCAACACGGCCTGCGTGCTGGCCGCGACCGGTGTCGGCGTCGCCGTGGTCGATCCGTTCTCGCCGCGCCAGGGCGGCCACGATCTCGTGGTGCGGCCGTTCACGCCCAGCACGAAAGTCTCGGCCTATGTGCTGTGGTCGGAGGCAAGGCCGCTGTCAAACCTGGCGAAGACGTTTCGCAATGAAGTGCGGAATGCTGCAAGCCGGACTCTGACTGGACAGGTTGACGCAATCGGCCCCGCAGCAAGGCTGCGCGAGACAGCGCCCTCTCCCCTTGCGGGAAAGGGCATCGCTGTCCCATCCACGCGCTCGGTCGGGTGAGGGGCATCCCTCGGCACGCAACACTCGTAGATGCATCCCCCGCACCCGAGTGAGTTTGTTGATGCAAGCCATCTCCCGCAAGGGGGAGAGGGCGCATCAACGGTCACCGTCTGCACAGCTACAAAGGACGAGACGCGTGCTTTTGCGCCCACTACACGTCAGCAACGATGTCAATCACATGCTGGAGCATTGCGCCCTCGCAGTGCCACGGCCCGCGAATCTCACGCCCGCGCCAGCTCGATATCGTGCGTCTGCCTGGTCTCGGCGTCGTACACCTTGATCTGCAACATCGGGAACCGACGCTTGAGATCATGCGCCCCGTTATGGGCCCCCTCTTTGGTCTTGAACTCGGTCTTGATCTGACCATCGACCACGACGGCATAGCCGGTCAGCGGCAGGTCTTTGCCGGACTTGTCTTGAGCAGGCTTGTTGTGAACAGACTTCTCTTGGGCAGACTTGAGCATTGCGAGCCGACGTCAATTGGTGAGTTGAGGGAGTGCCGAGTGCGCGATCTCTCCGCCTCGTGCGACTCCGATGTAAGGTGAGTCTGTCGCGACGGGCAAGCGAAGACGCGTTCTGCACAAGCAGGACGATTACGGTTCAACCTGACAGCGTATTGATACCCAACGATTACTTGAGGATGTCGCTTCCAATCGCCATTCGAATCAGCGTGGCCCGCCACCCCATTGCCGATCGCGAGCGAATCCTGGCACGATGCCTGTGACAACCCGCGACCTCCGCTGCCGCCGGTATCCCCTGCAGCGGGATGACGACGGCGGCTTCGCCAGCGTCAACGCACGGCTTGGTCATTGACTGTCCGTTTACCCCGCGATCGCGCATTCCACACTGGCGTTGATGCAGATCAATATTCCGCGACAGGAGACGCGCCTACTCGACGCGTGTCCAATCGACTCAAGCATTGCTACGGCCTCGTTCGTTGCCTTGCGGACGATCGGAGACAGCTGTCACGGAGACTGAGATGAGTGAGATCGGCGTCAAAGCGCTGGACCATACCGTCCAGGAAACCAATATCTGGCTCAAGGCCATCGAGCAAAGGCTCGGGATTGCGAGCCGGCAGCACGCCTACAACGCGTTGCGCGCGGTGCTGCATGTGCTGCGCGACCGCGTGCCGTTGGCGACCGCGGTGAACCTGGGTGCCCAGCTGCCGCTGCTCATCCGCGGCATCTATTACGAGGGCTGGCACCACGCGGCCACGCCGACCAAAGACCGCCACCTCGAGGAGTTTGTCGACGGCATCTTTCAACAGCTGCCGCCGCAATTCCCGGTCGATCCGCTCACGGCCGCGCGCGGCATCTTCGAGATCCTCTGGGAGAAGCTCGACCCCGGCGAGTTCGACAAGCTGATGGGCCATCTGCCCGTGCCGCTGCGGAACCTGCGCGAACCTGCAACGTGAGCACTGGCCTGCGGCCACAATCTCCACCCCCATGCTGAGGAGCGCCGTTGTTCGGCGCGCCTCGACCCATGAGGCCCGGGCTGCTTGCATCGGCTTGCATAGGCCGGGGCCCGCTTGCCCTCAATGCGCCAGCTGCCGATACAGCGCCGGCAGCGCGGCGGGCAGCCGGCGGATGTTGCCGACGATGGCATAGCCACCGCGGCCGAACAGCGTCGGAAAGTAGGATTGCGCCGCCGCATCGATGGTTACGCCGAACACGGCGACGCCGGCGCGCCGCGCCTCCTGCACCGCCTTGCGCGTATCCTCGATCGCGAACCGTCCCTCATAATGATCGACATCGTTCGGCTTGCCATCGGTCAGCACCAGCAGCAGGCGCTTGCGCTCCGGACGATCCGCCAGTTCGTGCGCAGCGTGACGCACGGCGGTGCCGATTCGCGTATAATAGCCTGGCCGGAGCGCGCCGATGCGCCGCTCGACCTGCCCGCTCATCGGCTCGCCGAACGCCTTCACTGTCTCGAGGCGGACCCAGGAATTGCGCCGTGACGTGAAGGTGAGAATGCTATGACTGTCGCCACAGGCCGACAGCCCATGCGCGAGCACCAACAGCGCCTCCTTCTCGACATCGAGCACGCGCACGCCGTCAACCCACGCGTCAGTCGATAGGGAGACGTCGACCAGCAAGGTCACCGCGAGATCATGCGCGAGCGGCCGCATCGCGAGATGGACGCGATCGAGCGCACCATGCCCGGCATTGAGGTCGCTGCGCACACGCACCAGCGCGTCGATGTCGAGATCGTGGCCGTCGGTCTGCGCGCGCATCACCTCGTGGCGCGGCCGCAGCGTCTCGAATCTGCGGCGTACGCTGCGGATCCGCCGGCGCATCGCCGCATCCGGCGTCCAGGTGTCGCCGGTCTCGGCAGCATCGCCGGTGACGACCCGACAATGATCGGGCAGATAGGCACCGCTGCGATAGTTCCATTCCGGATAGAGCCGGCCACTGCTTAGCCGCGCCGCGTCGATCGCCTCGGGGGGCAGATCGAGATCGAATTTCAGCTTGCTCGCCGGCCGCCCCTTGCGCCTGGAGATCGCGAGTTCGTCGAGATCGTCAGCCGCCTTGCGCGCATCGTCATCGTCGGTGTCGTCCGAGGGACGATCGACGTTGACCATCTCCGCCATCGCAAGGATCTTCTCGAAGCGGTTGAGGATGAACGGATCACGGCGTGGCGCCTCCTCGCGCTCACGCCGTGCGAAGCGCTTGCGGGTATCGGGCGCGCTGGCCTGCTCTCCCGGCGCTTGCGTCTCCTCGTCATCGCGCCCAGCGGCGACCGCCGCGCGGCTCCAGCAATCGCCCCACAACGGGCATGGCAGCAGCGGCCGATAGCCGGGCGGCGCGGTGTCCGGCAGTTCGCCATCGGCGATCACGGCGTTCCACAGCGCGCCCTGAAGCGGCCCGCTGCCGCCGAGCAGCGCCATGGCCACGTGTTCGACCTGCCGCTCGAGCCGCGGCAATGGCCGCCGCGGCCGGGCGGCAGCCAGCGCCGCGGCAAGCGCCGCATGGGAGCGCGCGAGCCCCGGGAAGCACGCCAGCACCAGGGCGGTCGTCTCGCGGGCACGGCGCAGCACCAGCAGATCGCGCCGCAGCGGATCAGTCTCCGCGATCGGGGCGGCCGGCATGGTCGCAAACCACGCCGCGAGCCAGTGATAGAGCTGCGCATTGAGGGCGCGATCCGGCAGCAGCGCGATGCTCTCGGGCAGGAAGATCGTGGCGCCATCGCGCCCCGCCTGGTCAAGGCACTCGTCGCCGAGCCCGATGCGCTGACGCCAGCCGAGACGGTGGCGTGATTTGCGCGCCTTGGCGCCCGCGATCTGCACACCGCTCTCGCCGCCCAGCGCACGGAACATCACCGCGATGCGGCCGCTGACCTCGGTCAGGGCCACGGCATGATCCGGATGGACCGGATAGCTCGACGTCGTGCCGACGAGGCGATGCCAGGCGCGGCCGACGGTCTCCTCCAGTTCGAGAACATCGAGCATGGCTCACCCGATCACGGCGTGCGCGACCTCGCGCAGGCCCGCTTTGACGTCGGCATCGTCGGTGAGCGGCTCGATCATCGCGGCGAGGACGGCGTCCACGATTGGCGTGCCGGCCGCGACCAGCGTCGCGCAATAGACGAGCAGCCGCGTCGAGACGCCCTCCTCCAGATCATGGCCCTGCAGCGCCCGCAGCCGATGCGCCAGCGCGACCAGCGGCCGCACGCGCTCCGCCGACAGGCCGCTTTCGGCGGCGACCACCGCGGTCTCCTGCTCGGCAGCCAGAAAGCCGAACTCGATGGCGATGAAGCGCTGCCGGGTCGACGGCTTCAGCGCCTTGTGCAGCGACTGGTAGCCGGGATTGTAGGACACCACGAGCATGAAACCGTCAGGCGCAGCCAGCTCCTCGCCGGTGCGCTCCAAGGGGAGAATGCGGCGGTCGTCGGTCAAAGGATGCAGCACGACGGTGACGTCCTTGCGCGCCTCGACCACCTCGTCGAGATAGCAGATGCCGCCTTCGCGCACCGCGCGGGTCAGCGGCCCATCGGTCCACACCGTGTCGCCGCCCTGCAGCAGATAGCGCCCGGTGAGATCGGCGGCGGTGAGATCGTCGTGACAGGCCACCGTGTGCAGCGGCAGGCCGAGCCGCGCCGCCATGTGGGCGACGAAGCGGGTCTTGCCGCAGCCCGTCGGCCCCTTCAGCAGCACCGGCAGGCGGTGCCGGAACGCATGTTCGAACAGCGCGCATTCATTGCCGGTCGGCGTGTACAAGGGAAACGAGGGAACGGTGTCGATCGCGTGCAGCGCAGGTTTCATGATGACTCTCCGAAGATCCGGGGGGAGGCAGGCGGCGGCACCGAGGCCGCCGCCCGCCGGCATTCACTCCGCGGGCTGCAGCGCGCCGGGGATGACGGCCGGCTTGGCGCGCCCGGGCACCAGCACGGCCCAGACGAACATCAGCGCCGAGATCGCAACGAACACGCCGGAGCCGAGGCGGACCCAGTAGAACATCGCGAGCTGGTCCTGCACGTCCATGTAGCTCTGGCCGAGCACGCGCTGCAGATGCACCTGGAGGATGCCGGCGAAGGTCAGCGCGAAAGTCATGACCAGCATGGCCGTGCACATGATCCAGAAGCTCGCGATCGATAGCCACTGGTTGTACGGCGCACGCTGGCGCAGCTGCGGCACGGCATAGGCCATCACCGCGAGGTTGAGCATCACATAGGCGCCGAAGAAGGCGAGATGGCCGTGCGCCGCGGTGACCTGGGTGCCGTGGGTGTAGTAGTTGACCGAGGACAGCGTGTGCAGGAAGCCCCACACGCCGGCGCCGAGGAACGCCATGACCGAGCAGCCGACGGACCACAACAAGGCCGCACGATTCGGGTGACTACGGCCGGCCTTCAAGGTCATCTGCACCGTGAAGATCACCATGGTGAAGAACGGCGCGACCTCGAGGGTGGAGAACAGCGAGCCGATCCACTGCCAGTAGCCGGGGGCGCCGATCCAGTAGAAATGATGACCGGTGCCGAGGATGCCGGAGAACAGCGCGAGGCCAATGATGACGTACAGCCACTTCTCGACCACCTCGCGGTCGATGCCGTTGAGCTTGATCATCAGGAAAGCCAGGATCGAGGCCATGATCAGCTCCCAGACGCCTTCGACCCAGAGGTGGACGATGTACCACCAGTACATCTTGTCGACGGCGAGATTAGCCGGGTTATAGAAGGCGAACAGGAAGAAGATCGCCACGCCCCACAGGCCGAACAGCAGGATGTTGGTCACCGTGGTCTTGCGGCCCTTCAGGGCCGTCATGGTGACGTTGAACAGGAACATCAGGCAGACCACGACGATGCCGACCTTGATGATGAAGGGCTGCTCGAGGAACTCGCGCCCTTCGTGATAGTGGAAGAGATAGCCAACCACGGCGGCCCCCGCCGCGCCGAAGAACATCCAGAACTGGATCTTGGCGAGCAGCGGACTGTAGAGCTCGGTCTCGGTCTCCTCGGGCAGCAGGAAATAGGTCGCGCCCATGAAGCCGATCAGCGACCATACGATCAGCGCGTTGGTGTGGATCATGCGCACGATGTTGAAGGGCAGCAGAACCGACAGCGTGTTCGGCAGCACGTAGATGGTGCCGGCGAGCAGGCCGAACAGCACCTGGGCGAGGAAGAGCGTCAGCGCGCCGTAGAAATACAGCATCGCGACCTTCTGGGTCTCATATCTCATCGAGGATCTCTCTCATGATGGAGGGCGGGAAGCGGGCTCAGCCTGCCTTGTTCGGCGGCCAGTCCTGACGCTTGATCGCGTCGGCCCATTGCAGGAAGTCGGCGAGGTCGTTGAGCTCCTGGTCGGTCAGGTTGAACTGCGGCATCTGCCGCCGGCCCGGTGCGCCGGAGGGCTGCGACTGCATCCAGGATTTCAGCATCTCGCGGGCCGCGGCGGGGTCCTCTCTGCCGCCCCAACGGTCCCAGACATTGCCGACCTCCGGCGCGAAATAGGCGCCCTCGCCGAGCAGGGTGTGGCAGTTGATGCAGGAGTTCCTCTCCCAGACATGCTTGCCGCGCGCCACCGAGTCCGACAGCGTCGCGGCATTGGTCGAGGTCGTGACCATGTAGTAGTGGCTGTGCGCGGTCAGCCCGAGGAAGATCGCAAAGAAGAATGCCGAACCGCCATAGAAGACGTTCCGCGCGGCCGACTTGGTCAGGCGTTCCGCCATGACACGTCCTTTCCGTGTGGTGAAGGTTGATGATGTGAGATCAGTCTATCGATTGCGCCCGGTGGCTCTTTGTCGGGGCGCAACGAACGCGGCGATGGCCGCTCAGACCATGGCGCGGAGCGCGACCGCAAGCCCGGCGAGCATGGTGAGGCCCGCGAGCCATGTCGTGAGCAGGCCGCGCCACAGCGCAGGCGCGTGACGGAGGCCGAGAAATTCGAGGACGATCACCCTTCCCTTGGCCATCGCGAGCGAGAGGACGACCGCATCGATCAGCCACCGGCTCGGCAGCAGCGAGGCGGCTGCGAGCGTGGCGATGGCGAGGGCCAGCAGCTGGAGCCAGGCGACATTGAGCCGATCACGAACCATGGCTCAGCGCACCAGATAGACGATCGGGAACATCACGATCCAGACGAGATCGACCATGTGCCAGAACGTCGTCCCGGTCTCGACGCCGCTCGCGGTGGCATGGCGGCCGACGATCGCGAGGATGACGATGCCGAGCGCCACGTGCAGCAGATGAAACCCGGTGAGCAAGAAGTAGAGCGTGAAGAAAGGCGAGGTCTCAAAGCCGGCGCCGGCAGCGATCTCGCCGCCATATTCAGTCAGCTTGACGGCGATGAACGCGGCGCCGAGCAGCATGGCCAGCGCGATCCAGCGCCGCGCGGCTGCCGAGGATGCGCCGTGCGCCGCGGCAGCAGCGCGAGCCGCCGCCCAGCCGCTGGTGATCAGCACGATCGTGTTCAATGCAGCGAGATGTCCGTCGAGCATCGACTGCCCGGCCGAGAACACGGCCGGATTGATCGCCCGCGCCACGACAAAGCCGCCAAGCAGCAGGCCGAAGGCAACGAGTTCGCTGAGGATCAGAACCCACATCATGGGATCGCCGGGCAGGCCGTCGAACACGTCCCCACGTTCCTCGTCTTCCGGTTCGCATGTGACCGCCGACATCGCCATCTCCGCCTGGGATAGCGGAAAGCTAGTCGCGACAGCAGGACCGCTCTTTGTCGCCGCACAAACACTGCGCCGGCGGTTTGGGTTAGGGATCAGCACCGTCAGGAGCAGATTCATGACCGAAGCACAGCTCGGCCTGGTCACGGCCACGCCGATCATCATCGTGTTTGCCGTGGCGCTGCGACGCATCGGCGTGCTGTCAACCACAGCGGCGGCTTTCGCCGTCGCCGCCTCGGTCGCGATTGCGGTGGTGCTGTTCACCACGCAATAGCCGGCTGGAACCTTTGTCGCTCTCGGACGTCAGATCGTCCGGAGGTGCCTCATGGACGACAACCGGTTCGCAGAGCTGCTCGGCAACGCCGCCATCAGCGTATGGGGAGACATGCCGCGTGACATCCAGGAGGCCTTGTTCGAGACCGCGATGCGCGGTCGCGACGACCTGCGGCACCAGCTCGCGAAGCTTCTGCACGACCGTCATCCGCGAACCCAGCATCCGCCGCGGCCGGTCTGAGCACGCTCATTCGGGACGATCGTCAGCGCGAAATTGCGACGGATCATCGTAGCCCTTGCGGCTGCTGTAGAACAGCAACGCCATCAGACCGACGCCGACGATCAGCGAGAAGACCACCCCGAGGACCAGCGCCATCCAGCCTTCCGTGGGCATGGGATCGCCGGACGCAACGCAACGATGATCGTGATCGGTCCGGCAAGCATGACGATGGCGCTCCTGGCACGGAAAACCGAACTTGCCGGCGATCGCTCCTGGACGTCGCGGTAACGGCGCACAGGCCAGTTCCGAAATGCGAGAACATCACCTCTCAGCTGGCGCTCGGGAAAGCGCCGCATTGCCACCGACCGCAGCAACATCTGCTCAAGGACGGCGCGCTCGCACACAGCGTCGAGCGCGCCGCATGGCTGCTCCCGCCGGGGGTCGCTAGGCGTCGGGGAACTTAGCTGATATCGATAGCGCTTCCGATGGCAGCAGAGGACGAAGACCCGAGATGGACAACCGCAGCGAGATCTGGCGCGGCGTCGACGCAATCAAGACCCGTTTCATCGAACTCAGCGACCGGGTGTGGGGCATGCCCGAAGTCTGCTACACTGAAGCCCGCTCCTGCGCCGAACATCTCGCCGAGCTGAAGCATCAGGGTTTTCGCATCACCGAGAAGGTCGGAGGCATCCCGACGGCGCTGATGGGCGAATGGGGCGAAGGCGGCCCGGTCATCGCCTTCATGGGCGAATATGATGCCCTGCCCGGTCTCAGCCAGGAAGCCGGCGTCGCCGAGCATCGGCCGGTCGAAACCGGCGGTCATGGCCACGGCTGCGGCCACAATCTGCTGGGCTCGGCGGCCCTGCTCGCGGCCACCGCGGTCAAGGACTGGCTCGCGGCCAACAAGGTGCCGGGCCGGGTGCGCTATTACGGCTGCCCCGCGGAAGAAGGCGGTGCCGCGAAAGCCTTCATGGTGCGCTCGGGGGCGTTCGAGGACGCCGACATCGCCATCACCTGGCACCCGTCGAGCTTCTGGGAAGTGGTGATGACGCCGTCGCTGGCCAACACCCGCGCCGATTTCATCTTCACCGGCCGCACCTCACATGCCGCAGCGTCGCCGCATCTCGGCCGCAGCGCGCTCGATGCCGTCGAGCTGATGAATGTCGGCGTCAACTACATGCGCGAGCATATGCCGAGCGACGCCCGCGTGCACTACGCGCTGCTCGACACTGGCGGCATCGCGCCGAACGTCGTCCAGGCCCATGCGCGCGTCCGCTACTCGATCCGCGCCCGCGACCTGCCCGGCATGAACGAGCTGGTCGAGCGCGTGCGCAAGATCGCACAAGGCGCGGCGATGATGACCGAGACCAAGGTCGAGATGAAGATCATCTCGGCGGTGTCGAACATCCTGCCCAACACGCCGCTCGAGGAAGCGCTGTACGGGATCATGGAGGAGCTCGGGCCACCGCATTTCGACGAGAACGACCGGGACTTCGCCGGTCAGATCCAGGCGACGCTGACCGAGAAGGATATCGAGTCCGTCTACTACAGCATCGGCATGGAGCCGACCGACAAGCCGCTCGCCGATTTCCTGGTGCCGTTGAACACCAAGCGCAATCCGCAGATCGGCTCGACCGATGTCGGCGACGTCAGCTGGGTCGTGCCCACGGTCCAGGTTCACGCCCCGACGGTGGCCATCGGCACGCCGTTCCACACCTGGCAGGTCGTCGCCCAAGGCAAATCACCGGCCGCCCACAAGGCGATGGTGCAGGCCGCCAAGGCGATGGCGGGCCTCGGCATCAAGGCGCTCAACGAGCCGGCTTTGATCGCGGCTGCCAAGGCCGACCTGAACAAACGGACCTTGCGCACGCCCTATGTCAGCCCGCTGCCCGCCGACGTGGAACCGCCGCTGACAATGTCGGTGGCCTGAGACAATCACTGGGGGGACGACAATGGCGAAGACAGCGAAGAAGCCGGCAAAAGTGAAGAAAGCGGCAAAGACGGCGAAGCCGGCGCCGAAGCGCGCGGCCGCGAGCGCCGCGGTGAAGAAGCCGGCGCCCAAGGCCAAGCCGCACCCCACATTGTCGGCGAAGGCGGCTGCGGCAAAGCCGCGCCTGCCGAAGGGACCGGTCTGGCAATGGTCGGCGGTCGACACCGCGGCTGCGATCCGCTCCGGCGCGGTCTCTTCCGTCGAGGTGACCGAGGCGCATATCGCGCGCATGGCGGAGGTCAATCCGAAGCTCAATGCCGTCGTCGTCGATCTCTCCGAGGACGCCCTGAAGGCCGCGCGTGCGGCCGACAAGTCACGCAACAAGACCGGCCTTCTGCATGGCGTGCCCGTCACCATCAAGGAGAACGTCGACTATCAGGGACGGCCGAATCCCAACGGTGTTCCGGCCCAGATGGGCATCATTGCGCCCTCCGACGCGCCCGTGGTGCGCAACCTCAAGAATGCCGGCGCGATCGTGCTCGGCCTGACCAACACGCCGGAATTCTCGTTCCGCGGCTTCACCGACAACCCGCTGCATGGACTGACCTTGAACCCGTGGGATGCGGAGATCACCTGCGGCGGGTCGTCCGGCGGCGCCGGCGCAGCGGTCGCGGCCGGCATCGGCACCATTGCCCATGGCAACGACATCGGCGGCTCGTTGCGCTGGCCGGCGCATTGCAACGGCGTCGTGACGATCAAGCCGACGCAGGGCCGCATCCCCGCCTACAATGAAAGCGCCGCGGCCGAGCGGCCGCTGCTGGCGCATCTGATGTCATCGCAGGGCCCGCTGGCGCGCAGCGTCGCCGACGTGAGGCTGGCCCTCGAGGTCATGAGCCGGCGAGATCCGCGCGACCCCTGGTGGGTGCCGGCGCCGCTCGAGGGCGACAAGCCGAGGCGTCCGATCAAGGTCGCGCTCGCCAAGATCCCTGATGACATGGAGGTCGATCCCGCGGTTGAGGCCGCGCTTCGGCAGGCCGCGGATCATCTGGAGCGCTCGGGCTACCGGGTCAGCGAGGTCGAGGTTCCCGACATCTCCGGCGTCTGGCAGACTTGGTGCGACATCATCACCAACGAGGTGGTGGTGATGCAGGAGGCCAAGATGCTGGCCGTCACCTCCGAGGACTTCCACAAGGCTTGGGGCGGCATGCGCGCCAAGGCCGAGATGCTCGATCTCGCCGGGTGGATGAATGCGACGGCGCAGCGCTCGACGCATATTCGCGCCTGGCAGCTGTTCTTCGAGGACTACCCCGTCGTGCTGGCGCCAACGACGGTCAAGCCGACGCCGGGTCCGCGCGACGACACCGTGAGTGCGGAGCGCGTTCGCGAGATCTTCTTCAACGAGATCCGCTTCATCTCGGCCATCAACGTGCTCGGCCTGCCCGGTGCGGTGGTGCCGGTCACGGTTCATCATAACCAGCCGATCGGCGTCCAGCTGATCGCAGGCCGCTATCGCGAGGATCTCGCGCTCGATGCCGCAGCCGCGATCGAGAAGCGCGCGGGCATGCTGGTGCGGCAGCTCTGGGACCGGATGTCCTGATCCTGCAACGGCCCGAAGATCCTGCAACGGCCCGGGGATCGCGATCCTCGGGCCGTCGTGTTTGCGACACGGCGCCGCATCGATTGTCGAAAGTCGAACACTAACAACCATCGCGTTGGCCGACGCAGCCCTCGTGTTGACGGGAACCGGCCGAGCTGTCTATTCTGATATATACGAATGAATATAGCACGGCATCGGTTCCGGCCGATGTGACGGAATGGGACTTGCAGTTCACCGCAACGAGCCCGTGTTGGTGGATAAAACAAGGACAATGTTGATGAGATCGATGCGTTTCGCCACCGCCGCCCTCGGCGCGGCCATTGCTCTGCTGACGGGCGCCAACGCCTTCGCGGGCAGCGCCAATGTCGCGGTCGCCGCCAACTTCACCGAGCCGGCCAAGGAGATCGCAGGCCTGTTCAAGGCCAAGACGGGACATGACATCGTGCTGAGCTTCGGGGCGTCCGGGCAGTTCTACACCCAGATCAAGGAGAACGCGCCGTTCGCGATCCTGCTCTCCGCCGACGACGAGCGACCGAAGAAGCTGGTGTCCGAGGGCCTCGGCGTCGCCGAAAGCCGCTTTACCTATGCCATCGGCAAGCTCGTGCTGTGGAGCAGGGACCCGGCCACGGTGAAGGGCGAGGAGACCCTGAAGGCGAACGCGTTCAACAAGCTGTCGATCGCCAATCCGACGGCCGCGCCCTACGGGGCCGCAGCCGTCGAGACATTGAAGGCGCTCAACCTCTATGACACGATCCAACCGAAGATCGTGCAGGGCAACACGATCTCGCAGGCGTTCCAGTTCGTCGATACCGGCAATGCCGAACTCGGTTTCGTGGCGCTCTCGCAATTGATGCCGAATGCCGGCGGGTCGCGCTGGCTGGTGCCGCAGAACCTCTACACCGAGATCCGCCAGGACGCCGTGCTCCTCAAGGCCTCCGCCGGCAATGAGGCGGCGACAGCCTTCCTGGCATTCCTCAAGACTCCGGAAGCCCGTGCTGTCATCGAGAAGTTCGGCTATGCTCTGGATCCGAAGTCTGGCACCTGAACCCGCGCATCGATGATGCTTGAAGGATGAACCTCCACGTTTCGGCCGACATCTGGCAACCGATCCGGCTGACTCTCGAGCTCGCCGCCCTCACGACCGTCATCCTGATGGTCGTGGGGACGCCGATCGCGTGGTGGCTGGCACGGTCGCGGGCGTGGTGGAAGGAGGCTGTCGCGGCGCTTGTGGCCATTCCGCTGGTGCTTCCTCCCACCGTTCTCGGCTTCTACCTGCTGGTGGCGCTGGGGCCGAGTGGTCCGGGCGGCGCGCTGGCCTCGTTGTGGGGCGCACGCACCCTGGCCTTCACCTTTCCGGGCCTCGTCATCGGCTCGGTGTTGTTCTCGATGCCCTTTGTGGTGCAGCCGATCCGCAACGCGTTTGAGGCGATGGGTGACAGGCCGATGGAGGCTGCGGCGACATTGCGCGCCTCGCCTTGGCGGGCGTTCTGGACCATCGCCGTGCCGCTGGCGAGCCCCGGTTTCCTCACCGGCGCGATCCTCGGTTTTGCGCACACGGTCGGCGAGTTCGGCGTCGTGCTGATGATCGGCGGCAATATCCCCGGCAAGACCAAGGTGCTGTCGGTCGCGATCTACGACTATGTCGAGACGTCGCAATGGGCCGAAGCCTCGGTTCTCGCGCTGGGCATGGTCGTGTTCTCGTTCTGCGTCATCCTGACGATGATGCTGATCGAGAAGAAGATGACGAAAAGCGCGTCATGAGCACGGTCAAGGTCGATTTCCGCGGCACGCTCGGGCGCTTCGAGCTGAACGCGCGGTTCGAGGTGCCGGCCCGCGGCGTGACCGCGATCTTCGGTCCCTCCGGCTGCGGCAAGACCGCGGTGATGCGCTGCATTGCCGGGCTCAACCGGCTCGCTGACGGACTCTGCTCGGTGGCCGGCGACGTCTGGCAGGACGAGAAGACGTTCCGTCCCGTGCACCAGCGCCCGATCGGCTATGTGTTCCAGGAAGCCAATCTGTTCCCGCATCTCTCGGTCCGCCGCAACCTGATGTACGGCCATCCCGCCACGACTGGCGCCGCTGCGATCGGCTTCGACGAGGTCGTATCGCTGCTCGGCATCGCCAAGCTGCTGGAGCGCTCGCCGAGGCATCTGTCCGGCGGCGAGCGCCAGCGCGTCGCGATCGGCCGCGCGTTGCTCAGCCAACCCAAGCTGTTGCTGATGGACGAGCCGCTGTCGGCGCTCGACCAGATGACCAAGGACGAGATCCTGCCTTATCTGGAGCGGCTGCATGCCGCGCTCGACCTGCCGATCCTCTATATCAGCCACGACATCGCCGAGGTCGAGCGGCTCGCCGATCAGCTGGTGCTGATGCGGAGCGGCACTGTCCTCGCCTCCGGGCCGCTGTCCAAGCTCCAGGCCGATCTGTCGCTGCCGCTCGCGCTATCGCGCGATGCGGCCGTGAGTTTCGATGCAGAGGTCGTGGGCCAGGACGCCGCCGACGGAATGGCGACCCTCGTCGTGCCCGGCGGCCAATTCCTGTTGCCGGCCGAGCCACTGCCGCCGGGCACGCGCCGCCGGCTGCGCGTGCTGGCCGACGACGTCAGCCTGGCGCTGGAAGCCCCGAGCCGCAGCACCATCGTCAATGTACTTCGGGCGAGGATTCTGGAGATCCGCAGGCAGGCGGATCATCGCGTCACCGCGCTGCTTGGGCTCGGCGACGATGGCGAGGGGGCGCGGCTGCTCTCGCGCGTCACCCAGCGTTCGTGGAACGAGCTCGGCCTGCAAACGGGGCTTGCCGTCTACGCCCAGGTCAAGGGCGTCGCCCTGGTTCGCCGCGAAGACCCGGCCGCCTGAGCCAGCCGTCCGTCACGATCCATCGCCTGCAATGTTGTATAAGTGACAATATAGCATCCGATGTTATATCATTGACAATATAGCTTCGGATCACACCAACGCCGAACATCTTACGTTTCATCAACGTCATCAGGGAGTTGACCGACGATCGGCCGAATGGCCCGGGGCTTGCTAGTTCGGCCTTGCAACATGAGGTCATCAGCATGAAAGCCGCCGCCGTCACCTGGCATCCGAACGCGCCCGAGCCGCTCGCGCTGCTGCTGGGCACCAACGAGATCGCCTCCGCCGTCGCGGCAAGGCTGAACCACGCCCGCTTTGCGGTCGTGCTCTGCCACGACGCGTTTCCGCCGGTGATCCGACGCGGCATGGCCTTCCACGACGTGCTGTTCGGCGAAGCGCGCGACCTCGGCGGCGTGATCGGTTGCCGCGCCGAAAGCATCGCAGACGTCGTGCGGATTCACCGCGCGCCCAGCCAGGTCGCCGTGACCGCGATGCATCTCACCGACATCATCGCCTTCCGCTATCCAGCCGTCATCGTCGACGCGCGCATGCAGAAGCATCTGGTCACGCCGGATCTGCGCGGCGTCGCCGGCATCGCCGTCGGCATCGGCCCGCGCTTTGCTGTCGGGCACAATTGCGACGTCGCGATCGAGACGCATCCGTGCGAGACCGGGGCGATCGTCGCGCAGGGCACCACACGCAACGCCGACGGCAAGGCGCGCGATCTCGGCGGCGCCGGGAGCGAGCGCTTCGTCTATTCGGACCAGGAGGCGGTCTGGCACACGCCGCTCGACATTGGCACCCGCGTCTACAAGGGGCTGCAGCTCGGCTCGCTCGGCGGCGCGCCGGTGCTCGCGCCGCTCGACGGCGCGCTGCGCGGCATCGCGCGTGACGGCGTGCGTGTGCCGGCCAACGTCAAGCTGCTGGAGATCGATCCGCGCGGCCGTCACGCCGCCTGGACCGGCATGGACGAGCGCGGCCAGGCGATCGCCGCGAGCGTCGTGTCGGCCGTTCACCAGATCATGCAAACCGGTCGGAAGGCGGGCCGCGTCTCCGCCATCGTGTGAGGAGGACTGCCATGGATGTCGCAGAAGCCGGGACGTGTCAGATCGTGGCATTGCAGGGCGCCGCATCCGCCGTGATCCAGGATCTGCTGGGTGAGTTCGCGTTGCGCCTTGCGGACTCGGGTTTGCGCGTCTCCGGCGTGATCGAGAGCAGTGCGGACAAGGCCAAGCCCTGCAAGGCCATGGTGCTGCGCAATCTCGATGACGAACGCCTGTTCTCGATCTCGCAGGATCTCGGTCCGGGGTCGCAGGCCTGCAATCTCGATCCCGAAGGATTGGTGCTCGCCTGCGCCGCCGTGCAGCAGTCGATCGCGCGGGGCACCGATGTCGTGATCCTCAGCAAGTTCGGCAAGCAGGAAGCCGCCGGCGGCGGCCTCGCCGACGCCTTCGGCTCGGCCATCGCCGCCGGGCTTCCGATCATCACCGCGGTGTCGCCGGCGATGATGGTGGCATGGAGCAATTTCGCCGGCCCCTTCGCCGCATGCGTTCCGGCCGAGATCGCGCGCGGGCCAGGATGGATCGAGGCGTGGTCCGGCCGCATGGTGACAGCGCGGAGCGCGCGTGACATGATCGGCTCACCACGCGAGCGGATCGGATTGGGATGAAGCGCGAAGCTCAGATCGCATTGACCATCACCTTCGGCAATGGCGGCAGCCTCGCCCCCGAGGATCTGCAGCTGATCGAATTCATCCGCAAGGAGCGCTCGATTCTCGGTGCGGCGCGGGCCAGCGGCATCTCCTATCGCAAGTGCTGGCTGATGGTCGATGCGCTCAACCGCACCTTCGAGACGCCGGTTTTCGAGACCCATCCCGGCCGCCGCGGCGGCGGCGCCGAGATCACACTGTTCGGCGAGCGTCTGATCGCGCTGTATCGCTCGATGGAGCGGCGCACGCGCACGGCCACGGCCGCGGCGCTGGGCGAGCTACAGAAGGCTACGGACCCTCATTATCAGAAGCGGGCCAGCGGCGCGGCCGAGGCAGCTCCGAAGGCCGAACCGCGCCGGGTCCGATCGCGACGCTCTTGATCATCGCCCAGGCCGACAGATCCGGCTCCAGCGCCAGCCGCTCGACCGATTCGAGCGTCACCAAGGCGTGCAGCTTCGTCGCGCCGAGATCGAATGTGACGCGCACATAGGGCGGATCCAGCGGCAGGATCGCCTCGATGCGGCCCGGCAGCCGATTGGTGATCGACACGTCCATCGGCCGCGACAATGCGATCGACACGTCACGCGCCTCGATGATCACGGAGACGCCGGCATCGATCGCGGCATCGACCATCGGCACCCGCAGCTCGCCATCGGCGAAAAACAGCGTCGACATGCCATATTTCGGATCGTGCCGCAGCACCCGCGCAGGCACCGTGGTGCTGAGCACCACGGCGGAGGCTGGAGACGAGGGAGCCTCGGCAGTCATCGCGCAAGCGCCTCCATCACGTCACGGCCGATCGTGATCGTACAGCACGCGGACGCGGATCGTGCCCTCCACGGCGCGCAGCTCCGACAGCAGCTCCTCGCCCTCGCCGCCGACCACGTCGGTTTCCAGCACGACATAGCCGACCTCGGGATCGGTCTGCAGATATTGCGCGAGGATGTTGATGTTGTGCCGCGAGACCGCCTCGTTGACCTGGCGCAGCACGCCTGGGACGTTGCGGTGGACGTGGATGAAGCGTGTGCCGGTCGGACGCGCCGGCAACTGCACCTGCGGAAAGTTGACCGCGCCGAAGGTCGAGCCGACGTCGGAATAGTCGATCAGCTTGCGCGCGACCTCGCCACCGATCCGGTCCTGCGCCTCCTCCGTGGAGCCGCCGACATGCGGGGTCAGGATCACGTTCGGCAGGCCCTGCAGCGGAGACACAAAGGGATCGGCGTTCGAGGCCGGCTCGACGGGGAAGACGTCGACCGCCGCGCCAGCGAGCTTGCCGTCGCGTAGCGCGCTGGCCAGCGCCTCGATATCGACGACCGTGCCGCGCGAATTGTTGATCAGATAGGCGCCGTCCTTCATGTGCCGGATCTGGCGCTCGCCGATCATGTTGGCGGTTGCCGGCGTCTCCGGCACATGCAGCGAGACGACGTCGCTCATCGCCAGCAGCTCATCGAGGCTCTCGACCGGCTCGGTGTTGCCATGGCGCAGCTTGTCGGTGAGATCGAAGAAGATCACACGCATGCCCATGGCTTCGGCCAGGTTCGACAGCTGCGAGCCGATATTGCCGTAGCCGATGATGCCGAGCGTCTTGCCGCGCACCTCGCGGCTGCCATTGGCGGACTTGTCCCAGCCACCGGCATGCGCCGCCACCGAGCGCGGGAAGATGCGCCGCATCAGCATCACGACTTCGGCAATGGTCAATTCGGCGACACTGCGCGTGTTCGAGTACGGCGCGTTGAACACGGGAATGCCGAGCCGCTTGGCGGCGTCGAGATCGACCTGGTTGGTGCCGACCGAGAAGCAGCCGACCACCATCAGCCGGTCTGCGGCCTGCAGGACGTCCTCGGTCAGATGCGTGCGCGAGCGAATGCCGAGCATATGCACGCCGGACAGCATGCGCTTCAGTTCAGCCGAGCCGAGCGCCTTGGGCAGCCGTTCGATCTCGGTGTAGCCGTTGGCCTCGAACATGCGGACGGCCGAGTCGTTCACGCCCTCCAGGAGCAGAACGCGGATCTTTTGCTTGGGCAGCGATAGCGGCATGGGCCTGGCCTGATCAATCGTGGGTGTGGCGTAGTGTAGCGCTTGTTACAGTCGCGATGCGTTGAAACTTGGTGAATGCAGCGCGGCAGCGTCGCTTTCTGTCGCTTTCTCAGGGCCTTGTCCACTCCATTGGCGTTTTTTGACAGGCAATGCAAAATCAGCGCCTGACCGGTGGAACGCCCGGCAACGCCCGCACTGCAGCAACCGCAGATCGTTGTTTTGGCTGCTGACAAACCACGCGAGCGGCGCTAGCCTTCCGGCAATCACAAAATCATCGGGAGGTCAGCATGTCAGACGGAATGGTCGAGGCACGCGCGTCGGAATCCGCTCAGGGTGAAACCCAGACGGTCGACGTCGCCGTCGTGGGCGCCGGATTTGCGGGATTGTACCTGCTTTACCGCCTGCGCAAGGCGGGCTTCTCGACCGTGGCGCTGGATACCGCAACCGATGTCGGCGGCACCTGGTTTTGGAACCGCTATCCGGGCGCGCGCTGCGACATCCAGACCGTCGACTACAGCTACACGTTCGATCCCGAACTCGAGACCGCCTGGCAGTGGTCCGAGAAATATGCCACCCAGCCGGAGATCCTGCGCTATCTCGGCTTCGTCGCCGATCGTTACGATCTGCGCCGGGACATTCGCTTCGGCACCCGCGTGCTCGGCGCCTCCTGGGATGAGTCGAAGGAGCGTTGGCTGCTCACGACGGACAACGGCCCGGCCGTCTCCTGCCGCCACTACATCATGGCGACCGGCTGCCTGTCGCAGCCCAAGCCGCCGGAATTCGACGGCGTGCACGACTTCAAGGGCGCGATCTACTTCACCAGCCGCTGGCCGCATGACGGCGTCGACCTCAAGGGCAAGCGCGTCGCGGTGATCGGCACCGGCTCGTCCGCCATCCAGTCGATCCCGATCATCGCCGAGCAAGCGGCGCAGCTGACCGTGTTCCAGCGCACGCCGAACTTCGCTCTCCCGGCGCATAACGGCCCGTTGCCGGCCGATCGTGCCGCCCAGCTGGCGCAGGATCGCAACGGCCTGCGCGAGCAGGCGCGCTGGTCGCTGACGGGCGTGCCGATTCCGCCGGCCACCGAATTCAGCTGGCAGATGAGCGAGAGTGAGCGCCGCGCGCGCTTCGAGAAGCTATGGGCTGCGGGCGACCTCGTCGGCATGCTGACGCAGCTCTGGGCCGACCAGGGGGTCGACGCCGACGGCAACGCGCTGCTCGCGGATCTCATCCGCGAGAAGATCCGCGAGATCGTCAAGGATCCCGAGACGGCCGAGGCGCTCACGCCGCATGATCATCCGTTCGGCGCGAAGCGTCCGTGTCTGGACACCAACTACTACGCGACGTTCAACCGGCCGAACGTCACCCTGGTCAACCTGCGCAAGGAGCCGATCACGTCGATCACGGCAAACGGCATCAAGACCGACAAGCGCAGCTTCGACATCGACGTGATCGTGTTCGCCACCGGCTTCGATGCCATGACCGGCGCGATCCGCGCCGTGCATCCGATCAAGGGCCGCGGCGGCCAATCGCTCGATGAGACCTGGGCGAACGGCCCGGAGACCTATCTCGGCCTGACCGTCGCCGGCTTCCCCAATCTGTTCCTGATCACCGGGCCCGGCAGCCCATCGGTGCTCTCGAACATGGCGGTGTCGATCGAACAGCATGTCGACTTCGTGGTGGACCGCCTGGCCGAGATGCGCGAGGCCGGCTTCACGACGATCGAGCCGACGGACACCGCGCAGGCCGGCTGGATGCGCCACATGGCGGACTGCGCGACGGTGACGCTGCATCGGCTCGCCAACACCTGGTACACGGGCGCCAACGTGCCAGGCAAGCCGCAGACATTGATGCCCTATACCGGCGGCGTCGGGCCCTATCGCGGCATCTGCAACGAGATCGTGAAGCGCGGCATGCTCGGCTTCAAGCTGGCTGGTCCGAACGGCGCGGCCCAATGCAATGACGGAGAGATCGTGCAGCTGCAGCCGGATGTGCGGCTGGTGCTGAACATGCTCGCCGAGATGAACCTGCCGCCGATCGAATCGATGGGCGCGCAGGGCGCCCGCGACTTCATCACCGAGTTCAACAAGACCCGGCCGCCGGGACGCCCCGTCGGTGAGGTCAAGGACGGCACGCTCCCAGGCGCGGATGGCCCCCTCGCCTACCGGCTCTATCGCCCGGCGACACCCGGGCCGCATCCGATCGTGGTGTACTTCCATGGTGGCGGCTGGGTGCTCGGCGACGAGCAGTCGGATGATCCGTTCTGCCGCGACATGTGCCGCCGCTCCAACATGATCTTCATCAGCGTGAACTACCGCCACGCTCCCGAGCATCGCTTCCCGGCGGCGGCCGAAGATGGCTACGCCGCCACCCGCTGGGTTGCGGAGCACGCCGCCGAACTCGGCGGCCGCGAAGGTCCAGTATTGGTCGCGGGCTGGAGCGCGGGCGGCAATATCGCCGCCGTGACATGCCAGCTGGCGCGCGATCGCGGCGGTCCCGTTATCGGTGGCCAGCTGCTGGTGTGCCCGGTCACCGATTGCAGCTTCGATCGTCCGTCGTACACCGAGAATGCCGCCGGCTACTTCCTGACGCGCGGCCTGATGTTCTGGTTCTGGGACATCTACTGCTCGCCGGCCGATCGCACCGATCCGCGCGTGTCGCCGCTGCGCGGCCAGCTGAAAGGACTGCCGCCGGCCTATATCGTGACCTGCGAGTTCGACCCGCTGCGCGACGAAGGCGTGGCCTATGCGGAGGCATTGGCAACGGCGGGCGTCCCCGTCGGACAGCTCAAGGCCCGCGGCCATTTCCACTCATCGTTCACGATGGTCGATATCGTCATTACCGGTGTCGGTGGTCGCGTGCAGATGGCGGAGGCGCTGCAGGCGTTCACCCAGCCTGCCGAAGACAGCGGCTCGCCGGAGATCAACGCCGCGGCGAGCTAGCACCGGCGTCGGCGGCCATCTTGCGAAAGGCTGCAGGGCGTTCTGCAAGCTGGGCCGCCGCCCGCGTCAGAACGGGTGTGCAGCCGGACATCTCGGCCGGCAGCCGGCCCACGGCATCGAGCAAGGCGCGGGCCGCGCGCAGCGGATCCGTGCCGATGCGGTGCAGCCGCTCCAGCGTCGCCGTGCAGCGCCGTCTGGCGCTCGGCGACGTTGTGCTTGCAGCGAACTCGCCGAGCTGCTCGATCGCCTGTCCGACATACAGCAGCGCAAGGGCATCGTCGGCCAGGCGCGCAGTCGGATACGAGGCCCGCTCGCCCCAATAGGTGGCGAGCAGGACGCGGTGATGCAGCAGCGCGCGCCATCGCTTGCGGCGATCCGATCGCAGGGCGCTGGCCGCGAGATATTCGAGATCGTCGATCATCGAATATCTGACCGCCTCATAGCGACGGCGGCTGTCGACGGGATAGATCAGGCTGAAGGCAATCAGCGCGACCACGGGTCCGGCGACCACGGCAAGGCTAGCCATCAGCGAATGCCCGAAGCTCATGGTCTGCGGCCAGGTCGGCTGCAGCATCAGCAACAGCACCATGTTGACGTCGAACGCCATGCGCTGGGTCAGGCGATGCGCCGACAGCGGCGCACCGAGCAGGATGAAGGGGACCATCGCCAGCACCGCCCCGAGCGATCCACCGACGTATGGCCAGATCAGCCAGCGGCAGATCAGGGCGAGGCCCGTCCCCAGCACCTGCCCTGCGAGCACGTGAGGCAGGATGGCGGCCGGTTTCTCGAAGGTCGAGAAGACCGACAGCATGATCGCCGTGCCGAGCATCATGAAGCCGCCCATCTCCCAGCCGGTTGCGAGCCAGACCAGACCCGTGGCCAGCATCGCGACAAGGGTGCGCAACATCGCGCGGCGCGCCAGCATCCAATCGCGATGCAAGAGCAGTTCGGCAGCAGGGCGTCCGTCGAGATCAGCCAGATTGCTTGTCGCCGCGGCGAGGTCATTCAGGACCGACGCCAATGGTTCATGCGGATTCGCGGCGGCCGCGGCCTCGCCCAACCGCTGCAGCGCCGGCACGGAAACTCCGGTCTCGGACATGTCTGTTCGCGCCAGCGAGTCCGCCATCGCGGCATCGATGGCCCGGCTGTCCTCCGAGCGCAGCCACAGCACGGCCGAGACCTGCGCCGCCAGCAGCGCGCGGATCTTCCGAACCAGCCGTCGTCGCCGGCGTGAGCCAGCACCATGCAGGTCGAGCGTGCCTTCGAGCGCCGAGATGTCCGACAGAATCGAACGCTGCTCATTCTCCGAGACCGGCGCCCCGCGCAGACGCGCGACGATGTCGGCTGCCAGTTGCTCGCTGAGAAGCCGCGCCTTCTCCACAACCGAGATATCGTCGCCGGGCGCGGCGAACAGCCAGCCGACAAGCAGCGCGGCCAGAATGCCGACGGCAACGGTCAGCACGCGATCGGCGCCCAAGGCCAGCACATGCTCCGGATGGGCCGCGTCGAGCAGGGCCACCATGGCCGCCGAATAGCCGGAGAGCATGGCGGCATAGGAGGCGTAGCCACGGACAAGATTGCCGGCAAAGGCGCACAGGCCGATCCAGAGCGAGATGCCGATGACGAGCACCATGGCGTCGCCGTGCGAGACACGCATCAAGGCCAGTCCGAACAACACGCCGATGATGGTGCCGGCGAGCCGGGCCGCGCTCTTCTCCAGAAGATGTCCGCGGAGAGGTTGCGAGGCCGCCCACACCGTCATCCCCGACCATTGCGGATGCTCCAGTCCCGCCAGCCAGGCAAGCAGGAGCGCAAGACATGCGGCGAGCGCGGTCCGAAAGCCGAATGCGAGGCGGGGCCATTCGAAGCCGAACCGCGAAGCGGGTGGCGCATTCATTCCTTGCCGTCTCCTTCGATGAGCCGCTGCTCGATCCGGTCGAACATGTCGAGCGTCGCCTGCAGGCGCGTGTCGTCGATGTCCCGGAGCATCGCGCTCTCGGCCTCGCGCAGCACTCGATAGACCGAGGTGAGCAGCCGCCGGCCCTTCGCGGTGAGAAAGACCAGCCGCGAGCGGCGGTCGGTCGGGGAGACCCGCCGCTCGATCAGTTCACGCTCACCGAGCATGTCGAGCAGGCGCACCAGGCTCGATCCGTCGATGCCGCAGCGGGCCGCAAGCTCATTCTGGGTGATGCCGTCGCCCGATCGATCGAGATGCACCAACGGCGGCCATGCCGCATCCGACAATCCGAGCGCGCCCATCCGTTCGTCCAGCGCGCGGCGCCAGCGGCGGGCGAGGCCAACGAGCGCAAAGCCGAAGCGAAGACGGGCGGTGGATGCCGACGGTGCCATGCCCCATTTACTTGAACCAAAATGATTTGAATTCAATCTATTTTCGGGGCAGCGCGCGCCGGGCTGCTCCGCGTCCGGCGCATGCCGAGCGATCCGGACGCAGCTGCAGCCGGTCAAACCTGCTGTTTCATGGCCTCGTCATAGGCCAGCACGGAGGCACGCGCGGTGTCACGCACATCGCTCGCCGTCATGCCCGGCTTGTACAGGCTCGAGCCGAGGCCGAACGCGCGCACGCCAGCCGCGACATATGTCGCAAGGTTCTTGTCCGAAACGCCACCGACCGCCCCGACGACGACGCCTTTCGGCAGCACGGCCAATTGCGCCGCGATGCCGGCGGGGCCGAGAACCGAAGCAGGAAAATACTTCAACGCCGAAGCGCCGCAGCGCAGGGCAAGAAATGCCTCTGTCGGGGTGAACACCCCGGGCATCGTCACCATGTCGTAAGCCTGCGCCGTTGCCAGCACTTCGGCATCGACGTTCGGGCTGACCATCAAGCGGCCGCCTGCCTCCGCAACCCGCACACAATCCGGTGCATTGGTCACCGTCCCCGCGCCGATCAGGCAGTCCTGGCCGAAGCGCCTGGCCAGCCGTTCGATCGAGACGAACGGCTCGGGCGAGTTGAGCGGGACCTCGATCATCTCGAAACCCGCTTCGACCAGGACAGCCACGATCTCCTCGGCCTCGTCAGGCTTGATGCCGCGCAGGATCGCAACCAGCGACCGCTTCACGTTGGGCCAGTTCACAGACTGTGTCATGTCAGAAACGCGCTCCCCAGATCTGCCGGGCCGCCTTGATCAGGCCTTGGCGCGAGGCCAGCTCAGCATCGCATTCGTTCACGGTGAAACCAGACGCCGTCAAGGCCTCGCGATAGAGCCGGCCGAGCCGGCCTGCTCCGATCAGCCGCAGCGGGAGGTCGCTGCCGAAGCGCATGCGGGCATCCGCGATCTCGCTGCCGATCAACAGTCCCGACAACCGCGCGGCGCCTTCGGAGCGCGGCTCGAATCCGAGCAACTGGGCCGCGCGCAGCCGGAACAGCGCGCTGGTCAGGCTCGCCGGAGACGATAGCGCGGACGCGAGGCCCGCGCGAAACGAAGCGCCGTCCTCGGCTGGCGCGGCGTCCGGCTCGACGGCATGCATCAGGATGCTGTGCTGGGAGATCACCGCGAACAGCTCACCGGTCATGTAGGTTGCAAATGCGACCACGGCGTCGGCCTCGACCCGGATCCATTTGCTGTGGGTGCCGGGGATGCACACGATCCCGGAAAAGCCTGGCTCGGTGACGCCGAACAGCTGCGTCTCCTCGCCGCGCATCACATCCGGCTGATCGGCGCGGGCCTGGGCCAGACCAGGGAGGATCCTGACGTCGCCCTCGGTCTCGACGCAGATCGCGCCGGCATGCAGCGCGTCGAGGCGGGTCGGCGTTTGCAGATATGGCGCTTCGACCCAGCCCTGCCGCGCGCCGGCCATGCCGCAGATCAGCACCGGCAGGTCGGCCGGTCCACCGAGCTTGCGGAGATGATCGCGCAGCACCGGCGCGAACCCCGACGTCGCACATTGCAACATGCCCTCGGGGCCTCGGCTCTCGGCGAGCTCCGTTCCGTCGGCGGCCATCAGCCAGGCGCGGAAGCTCGAAGTTCCCCAGTCGACGGCAACAAAGGCCGCCTTGGACATCTCGATCGAGCTCATCGTTCCTCTGCGGCTGCGCTGCGACACTCTGGAGGCCCAGCTCGGATGACGCCCGCCCTATATGCATGATATGTCGCGGCCGACAAGCTCGGCCAGTGGATCGGCAGGTCCGCCGGCATCGTCCCTTCTTTGTTGCGTTGCAAAGGCGCGGCGCCTGGCTTCCCGATCTCCCGCAGCCGCTGTCAGGCGCGGCTTCATCCGCATTCCGGACCCCCATCCATGACCATTTCAGACCACCGCGCGGCGCAGCTCGCGACACGCCTGGCCTTCTTCGTCGCCGGCTTCGGCATCGCGTGCTGGGCGCCGCTGGTGCCATTCGCCAAGCAGCGGCTCGGCGTCGATGATGCGACGCTCGGACTCCTGCTGCTGTCGCTCGGTGTCGGCTCGGTCGCATCGATGCTGGCGGCCGGCCTGCTCAGCGCGCGCTATGGCAGCAAGCCGGTGGTGATCGTCAGCGGACTTGCCCTCAGCGTTCTGCTGCCTCCGCTCGTCATCGCCACGACGCCGGTCACGCTCGCGCTCGCGCTGTTCGCCTTCGGCGCGGCGCTCGGCTCGCTCGACGTCGCCGTGAACATCCAGGCCATCGAGGTCGAGCGGCTCAGCGCACGGCCATTGATGTCCGGCTTTCACGCCCAATTCAGCATCGGGGGCTTTGCCGGCTCCGGCGTCATGACCGCGCTGCTCGCCTTCGAGGTCGCGCCGCTGCCGGGCACGCTCGCCTGCTGCGCGATCGCATTGGCGGCGATGATCATCGCCGTTCCGCGGCTGATCGCAGGCAAGCCGGCAGAATCGGGCCCGCTGCTGGTGCTGCCGCACGGCGCGGTGCTGTTGCTGGCGGCGCTCGCGGCGATCATGTTCCTGGTCGAAGGCGCGATGCTTGACTGGAGCGCGCTGCTGCTCACGGCCTCCGGCCGTCTGCCGGCCGCGCAGGCCGGGCTCGGCTACATCATGTTCTCGATCACGATGACGATCGGCCGTCTCGCCGGCGATGTCGTCGTCGCGCGGATCGGAGATCGGGCGACATTGCTGTGGGGCAGCGTCATGGCGATCACCGGATTCGTCGTGCTGCTGGCCGTTCCCTCGGTCGTCAGTGCGATGACAGGCTTTGCCCTGGTCGGCCTCGGCGCCTCGAATCTGGTGCCGGTGCTGTTCCGACGAGCCGGAGCACAGACCGTGATGCCGGTCGGCCTGGCCGTCGCGGCCGTCACCACCGCCGGCTACTCCGGCGTGCTGCTCGGGCCCGCCGGCATCGGCTTCGTCGCCGCGGCCACGAGCCTGTCGACCGCATTCTGGCTGCTCGCGGCGCTGCTGGTCGTCGTGCTTGCGAGTGCGCCTTTGGTCGCAACTGCGCCGCGATAGGAACGAGCCGGCCGTCCTCGCCTTGGTCAATATCGAATGCATTGGCCAAGGAGCAGAACCATGCGCGCACTCAATATCCTCACTCTCGTTCTGGTGATCGTCGGCGGACTGAACTGGGGCCTCGTCGGCCTGTTCGATGTCGATCTCGTCACCGCCATCTTCGGCAATGGTGCGGCGGAAACCGCGACATCCTCGCCGATCGCCCGGATCGTCTATATTCTGGTCGCGCTCTCGGCGATCTATCAGATCGGCATGCTGGTGCGGCTGTCGTCCGCACGCAGCGACGTCGTCTACCGCTGACCGCATGCCGGGCGGCGCTGATCTCCCGATAGCGGCGGCCGGTCTGGGGTTTCACGAACAACGTCGCGATCTCGGGATGGCGGGCACGCAGCTCGGTCTCGATCGCGACGACGGCGAGTTCGACGCCATCCCCACGCAGGTTACCCTTGCGCGTTCCGGCATGCCGGCACAGACTCTGCCCAATGCGCAATGGAGCAGTGCGATGGCGATGAATGACGATAGCACGGCGGATGATCAAAGTGCCGCCGGCACGCAGGCGCGTGATGCCCATTTCCTGCGTCACAGCTTTGCCGTCGCCCGGCGCTCGATGTCGCACGGCAACCATCCGTTCGCAGCCGTTCTCGTCGACGCCGGCGGTCGCGTGCTGATCGAGGCGGAGAATGGCTACATGCCGGCGCGCGACGCCACGGCGCATGCAGAGCGGCTCGTGGCGACGCAGGCCTGCACCTCGATCGCCGCCGACATTCGAGCGACGGCCACGCTGTATTCGTCGGCCGAGCCGTGCGCGATGTGCGCGGGCGCGATCTACTGGGCCGGCATCGGACGGGTGGTCTACGGCCTGAGCGAACGGCGACTGCGCGACTTCACCGGCAACCATCCGGAGAATCCGACGCTCGACCTGCCCTGTCGCAACGTCTTCGCGAGCGGCCAGCGTACCACGGAGGTCGTCGGGCCACTGCTGGAGGACGAAGCCGCCGCGCTGCATATTGGCGTCTGGGACAGATGATTATCGGGGACACATCATAGCCGACAAGGGCGCCGCGGCCGAACTGCGGCGCCCCTCCTCCGGTCACGTCCAATCAGAACTTGACGGTCACGCCGGCATAGAGCGTTTCCTCGGTACACGTCGAATTGCCTCTGCAAACCGCGCTGACCTTGCGATCAAGGCCAAACTTGTTCTGCCAGTAGTGATAGGCAACCCAGACGTCGACAAAGTGGGAATACTTGTCGCCCATGAAGGCCTTCGAAGCGTCGAAGGTCAGACGGATCGGCTCGGAGTTGAACTCGATCGCGGTCTTGGTCCCGGGCAGCGGGTTGTTCTCGTTGCCCTTCTCACCGTACCAGGCGGCGCGGCCGCTGATCGACCAGAACTGCATGTTCGGCGGCAGGAAGCCGAGGTCCATGTAATAGTTCAGCTCGAGTGCCCAGGTCGGATTGAAGCTGCGATTGCCATCCGCAAGGCAGTTCACGCCCGGGACGGCCGCAGCCGGCAGTTGCCAGCCCGCTCCGCACTGCGTGAAGGCGTTACGGTTGTAGAATTCGTAATACAGCAACGGCGCGGCGTTGAAATAGCCCTTGTAGGGCAGATCGAACTCGAATTGCACACCGGCGACCACGGAGCGCTTTGCCGGCGACACATAGGTGTTCTGGCTATTCGCATCCATGCCCACCTCGAACGAGATGTTGCGCAGCGGCCCCATCGTGAAGGCGTTGGTGTTGAAGATCTGATTCCAGCCCAACGTCGAGCGGAACACACCGTAGATCTCGGTGGCGCCTTCACACGTTGCGGGGGTGGCGACGCCGGTGCCGGGATTGAAGATCACCCCGGCATTGGTACAGGGATTGGCCGGATCGTTGTGATCCGACTTGAACAACGAAATGGTGAAGAAGTTGGTGCCGTACTGCCAGATGTCGAAGTGAGTGAACGAATAGCCCTGCTGGGCGGTGGTGCCTTTGATGCTGCCATCCGGCCGCACCGAGAACACGCCGGGATCGGTGCCCTTGGGCATCCAGGAGAAGGTGACGCGGTTGTCGACGAGCAGAAAGAACGGCAGTTCAGCCGGGGCCTTCTTCGCGATCTTGGCCGGCAGATCCGCAGCGCCAGCCTGCCCGAGCGCCGCGGTCGCGCCAGCACCAAGCACAAACGCAGTAGTGATAAACTTCCGAAAGGACATTTAAACCCCCAAGCAACAAGAGTCGATGCAGCCCCGGCACGCACAGTTGCCCCAAAGCTTCGTCAGGAGAAGCCTTAAGATTCTCCATGCCTTGCTCGCAGCTTGATCGAGGTTCGATCCCAAACGGTGGCGCGCGCCCCCTGTTTGGGGGCCAGAATATGAAACGATCGGCAGCAGCAGATAGACCCGCACCACCGAGCTTTCGACTTCACATCGCTGGAGTTTTCTTGATCCGACAGAGGCCGCTTCATCGTCCTCTGAGGACCCGGCAAGAGACTGACAAGCGATCATTTGGCCGCTTTGAATGACGCTGATCATCCAACGAGCAGGCGAATGCGCGAGATCGAATCCTAATGACTGTCGCAAAAGCGCCACATGCCGGTTCACGCAAATGAAGCAAATCTAATTACTTACAACTAATCAAATGCCAACAACCAAGCGAACACGAACTAATAGACAACCAATGGAACCAGCGCGAATCACACCAAGAATTTCGTGTATTTTGCCGCTTACACAGCCGGACAAATGTCTCACAATTGAGACAGCTCCATTCGCTATCCAAGACGCAGCACATGATCTACAGGGCCGGCATTGGACAGGAGGTCCACGGCCGAGCGAACGGCGGCGGCGCGACTTCACGGCAAACACCAGGAAACCCGACGCTCGACCTACCCTGCCGCAAGGTTTTCTCGAGTGGCCAGCGTATGACGGAGGTCGTGGACCGCTGCTGGACGACGAAGCCGCCGCGCTGCATGACGGCGTCAGGGGCCTATGATCATCTGGGACACATGACAAACAACAAGGGCGCCGCAGCCTGGCTGCAGCGCCCTCCTCTGGTCACGTCAGATCAGAACTTGACGGTCACGCCGCCATAGACCGTTTCCTCGGTGCAGGTCGAATTGCCGACGCAGACCCTGCTCACCTTGTGGTCGAGGCCGAACTTGTTCTGCCAGTAGCGATAGGCAACCCAGACGTCGACAAAGTGGGAATACTTGTCACCCATGAAGGCCTTCGAAGCATCGAAGGTCAGGCGGATCGGCTCGGAGTTGAACTCGATCGCGGTCTTGGTCCCGGGCAGCGGGTTGTTCTCGTTGCCCTTCTCACCGTA